>Ga0065711_1028572_pt1 | contig 40434 bp, 21 predicted proteins | sample Hoacrofraction12_FD_59098 | JGI IMG/M metagenome (GOLD analysis project Ga0065711, IMG submission 59098) | Hoatzin crop microbial communities from Cojedes, Venezuela - Epithelial fraction 12 v2 (version 2) | ecosystem: Host-associated > Birds > Digestive system > Esophagus > Crop | place... | reverse complement strand
AAGAAGGTTATCAGGAGTAGTCAGCATGGATTCATCAAGGGGAAATCATGCCTGACCAATCTAATAGCTTTCTACGATGGCATGACTGGCTGGGTAGATGAGGGGAGAGCCGTGGATGTTGTCTACCTCGACTTCAGCAAGGCTTTTGACACTGTCTCCCATAATATCCTCCTAGGGAAGCTGAGGAAGTGTGGGCTGGATGAGTGGTCGGTGAGGTGGATAGAGAACTGGCTGAATGGCAGAACTCAGAGGGTTGTCATCAGAGGTGCTGAGTCTAGCTGGAGGCCTGTAACTAGTGGTGTCCCCCAGGGGTCAGTACTGGGCCCAGCCTTGTTCAACTTCTTCATCAATGACCTGGATGAAGAGTTAGAATGCACCCTCAGCAAGTTTGCTGATGACACAGAACTGGGAGGAGTGGAGGATACACCAGAAGGCTGTGCTGCCATTCAGCGTGACCTGGACAGGCTGGAAAGTTGGGCAGAGAGGAACTTGATGAGGTTCAACAAGGGCAAATGCAGGGTCCTGCACCTGGGGAGAAACAACCCCATGCATCATTACAGGCTTGGGGCGGACCTGCTGGAGAGCAGCTCTGCAGAGAGGGACCTGGGTGTCCTGGTGGACGACAGGTTAACCATGAGCCAGCAGTGTGCCCTGGCTGCCAAGAATGCTAATGGGATCCTGGGATGCATTAGGAGGAGTGTGGCCAGCAGTTCGAGGGAGGTTGTCCTTCCCCTCTACACTTCCCTAGTGAGGCCCCATCTGGAGTACTGTGTCCAGTTCTGGGCTCCCCAGTTCAAGAAAGATGAGGAGCTACTGGAGAGAGTCCAGAGGAGGGCTACGAGAACGATGAGGGGATAGGAGCATCTGTCATATGAGGAAAGGCTGAGGGAGCTGGGCTTGTTTAGCCTGAAGAAGAGAAGGCTGAGAGGGGACTTAATATATGCTTATAAATATCTGAAGGGTGGATGTCAGGAGGATGGGGCCAAACTCTTTTCAGTAGTGCCCAGCGACAGGAGAAAGGTGACGGGCACAAACTGAAGTATAGGAAGTTCCGTCTGAACATGAGGAATATGTTCTTCCCTCTGAGGGTGACGGAGCACTGGAACAGGCTGCCCAGGGAGGTTGTGGAGTCTCCTTTTCCGGAGATATTCAAGACCTGCCTGGACGCAGTCCTGTGCAGCCTGCTGTAGGTGCCCCTGCTTTGGGAGGGGGGTTGAACTATATGACCCACAGAGGTCCCTTCCATCCCCAAACATTCTGTGATTCTGTGATGTCCCTGCTCACTGCAGAGGGGTTGGGCTTGGTGACCTCTGAAGGTCCCTTCAAACCCACAGCATTCTGTGATTCTATGATATTTTTACTGACAGTATGGAAAGAATGAATGGAGAACACTAGCTAGGACTTTCCAGACTGCTAAAAAAATACAACATGCTGAGTCACAATCAGAGCACAGTCTGACTATTCTCTTTTTCTTTTTTATGTGATTTGCTGATTATTCATACCAGTCATCCTCTCAGTGATTTCTTTTATCTTACTCTTATTTGGACATAAACATCATCAGAATAAACAATATTTGAGCACCATAGATAAATTTCATTTGTTCACTTTGAAAATGCTGTTCATTATAACAAGTCGCTTTAATCTTTAAGCTTTGGACATAGCCATTTTATTGTGATTTGCTGGGGTAAAGTGCTGTTTGATCAGCAGCTTTTTTTCTCTGACTGTCACGTCAAAACTAACTAATCAGAGTCTTATTCTTGCCTCCTTTTCTCTGTTTCCACTCTTTCTGCCACTATTTCTAGTAATAAAAATAGCAACAGTAATTATAATAACATGAAACTGAAACAAAAATCCAACATAGCAGGCATTTATTTGGTGCAGTCACTAATTTTCCCAGGACATCTAAGCAACCAGGCAACTTTAGAAAATTATCTGTGTTTGACTAACATTTAGAACTGTTACTCTACTGATGTAAGATACTGTGGTTTGACTGTGAATTTACTTTACAACTAACCTTCTGGGATAAATAAGGGAAGTCAAGTAATTGATTGTGGTGAGAAGTAACTCACTGTCTCTAATTTTCCCCTTGCTCACATCAGTTTTATGGGAATATAGTTCTGTCTCACTGAAGATTCTCCTCTCTGATATCTTTGTTACTGTGGGAACATCCTACTGCCTTTAGCGGAGTGAGGTACAGGATTAAACTCACATGATATTACTGTCACTATCACCCAGCTACTAAGTTTTTCCAAGTCTTTTTGGCAAGTTCAACTTGTGTCCTGTAATTTTATTTTAAAGTGAATACTCGTATAGATGAAGTGCGTAAGACATACAGACACAAAAAAAGAGACTCATAGATCTTCACACACACACTTCACACACAAGGTTAAGGCATTATTTATAATATTACTGAGCATAATTCCAGAAGACTCTGTAGTGAAACTACAATGTGCTTCCTATTCCCTCTCCTCCCTCCCCCCAAATAAAGAAGAAAAAAAAAGAAAAATTAATCTAGTGCGAATGTCATAGAAAAGGCACAAAACCTCTGTTCTCCAGAGCAGAGATGTTAAGTATGCGCCAGCGCAAAGGTTTATCTAGGGGACAGAGACATCTTGTCTAAGTGGTAAGTTATCATGAGTGGGCATGTGATGCTTCTCCTCTAGAGGAGAACAGAAGGATGGATGATGCTACATGCAACTATAGCAACTCTTCATCATTTCCCTTCACAAGTGTGCAGATACACCTTACATACACCCAAGAAAGAGCGATTGAAGATCACAGAGGAGGAGCTAGTAATTCTAAAGCATCAGGCCCATGATGATATCACTGAGGTACCTCAAGTCATAATGAAGGGGTTAAAGTAAAATATTTTACTCCTAAGGAAAAAACAGTGTTGTGTTGCTTCACAGAACTGTTCAGGTGAGAAGATACTTCAGAGTTTTTCTCACCCAGATCTCTCTTTCACAGCCTATTTCTGCAGCAAAACATAGCTGAGAGCACTGTAGATAGTCACAGCTATTTGTAACTTTTTGCCACATAATTTTGTATCTGAAGCAATAATTATGATTATGAATTTTTGTAAAATAGGCTCTATCTGTATGCGTTCTTTCCTCTTGAATGAGGTCATGTTACCCTGTCTATGATGGGGTTACAGCGTTGGTGGACAAAGGGCGGGCAACTGACATCATCTACCTGGCCTTGTGTAAGGCAGTGGACACTGTCCCGCATGATGTCCTTGTCTCTAAATTGGAAGGACATGGATTTGACAGATGGACCACTCGTTGGATAAGGAACTGGCTCGATGGACACAGTCAACGGCTTGATGTCCAGGTGGAGACCTGTGACAAGTGGTGTGCCTCAGGGGTTGGTACTGGGGCTGGTGCCGTTCAATATCTTTGTTGGTGACATGGACAATGGGACTGAGGGCACCCTCAGCAAGTTTGCTGATGACACAAAGCTGTGTGGTGTGGTTGATACATTGGAGGGAAGGGATGCCATCCAGAAGGACCTTGACAGGCTGGAGAGGTGGGCCTGTGTGAACCGCATGAAGTTCAACAAAGCCAAGTGCAAGGTCTTGCATGTGGGTTGGGGCAATCCCAAACACAAGTAAAGGCTGGGCAGAGAGTGGCTCGAAAGCAGCCCTGAGGAGAAGGACTTGGTGGATGAGAAGCTCAACATGGGCCGACAATGTGTGCTTGCAGCCCGGAAAGCCAGCCGTATCCTGGGCTGCATCAAGAGAAACGTGGCCAGCAGGTCGAGGGAGGTGATGCTGCCCCTTTACTCCGCTCTCGTGAGATCCCACCTGGAGTACTGCATCCAGGTCTGGAGCCCCAAACAGCAGAATAACATGGATGTGTTGGAGTACCTCTCCTACGAGGGCAGGCTGAGGCAGATGGGGCTGTTTCAGCCTGGAGAAGAGAAGGCTGCAGGAAGACCTTATCACAGCCTTCCAGTACCTGAAGGGTGCTTACAGGAAGGATGGAGAGGGATTTGTCACAAGGGTGTGTAGTGATAGGACAAGGGGGAATAGCTCTAAACTGAAAGAGGGCAGATTTAGATTAGATACTAGGAAGAACTTCTTCAACATGAGGGTGGTGAAACACTGGAACAGCTTGCCCAGAGGAGCTGTAGCTGCCCCCTCCCTGGAAGTGTTCAAGGCCAGGTTGGATGGAGCTCTGAGCAGCCAGGTCTAGTGGAAGATGTCCCTGCTCATGGCAGGGGGATTGGAACCAGATGATCGTTAAGGTCCTGTCCAACCCTTACTATTCAATGATTCTATGATTCTGTGTTGATTTAGTAGCATTTTATTTTTCCTTTGACTACATTTTTTTTCTGTTCCTTTTATATATTTAACATTATTCTTGTCTTCTCTTTTTAATCCATAACATATCTGTCATATATCCCTCAAAGAATGTTAAAATGTGCCAAATACATAACAAAGGAATATGGACTAAATTATATTTTCATTTTTGTCAGCTTAATTTAGTCTCCTATAATTCTTCTATCAAGAAGTCCCTCAACATTTCTTTTTCACCTATTCCAATCACATTTAAACCATGAGCTTGACTGACCTCTAAGGGTGAGTGGGTTAGGAAGAGAGAGAAATGCCAATATACTGTAGTTCAGGATGCTAATCCTGAAAAGTATATTTCAAGTCTTATCTTTTCAAATTATACTTTCCCAAAATCATATGGGATGTAAAAGGTGGATTTCTGTCTTTATTTAGAACTGCTTGAATAAATTCTGAGAATAATAACATTGAGGAATAACTTTTCTTATTCTTTAATCAAACCTTCATGCATGAAAAGTGTCTGAATTGCTGTACTGGATCTATGGATTCATGGACAATACTCCATTAATAATATCACTATATTCACCCAAAGTTTTTTTCATTAGTTTAATAGCTGTTTTCTGCCCCTGTATCACCCTGTGAGGCACACTGATAGTGATTTACCTGCACCTGGAGTTCATGTCACTGATCACAAGCCTTTGAATTCAGTAGTTTATCCAGGTTTAGATCTGCCTCACTGTCCACTTGTCTAGTCTATACATAGTCAGCTCCTGTATGAGGATAGGAGAGTGTTGAAAACTTTACAAAAGTCAACACAGGACACATCCACTACTATCATCTACCAGGCCAATCATCTCATTATTTAAGGAGCTCAGGTTTGTAAAGCATGATTTTCCCTCCATAAATCCGTGACGACTGTTTCCTATGTTCCTGCAACAAGGAAGAATGAAAAACCAAAGAAAAGCGACCCTGGGAGTACTTGGGAGGTAATTTTTCTTCCTTGGTGTTGTCTTCTTTTGAAACATGGATTATTCAAAAATGTCTTAAGAGAAATGTGTTGAGCTCTTTTTGCTGTAAACCAAGGGTAATTTCTCTCAGAGATTCTAAAATTATCTATATATAGACAGTGAGTAATTTTCTACTGAAAGCATGCATATTAATTCTATTTCTCCCTATTTTTCATTATGTGGTTTGTAGAGATGACTCATGAATACTTCTAACACTGTCCAGACATATAACAGAAAGTATTCTCATGACAACATGAGATAGGTCTGCTCCTTGTTATCCTCGTTTCCCAAACAGCATGTGCTGGGTTTCCCTTAGAAGAATCTTCTGTGAATTAGGAGTGATCTGCTGAAGACAAGTCTCCTGGGCTGTTCACAGTACAGTTTGTGAAGTTTCTCCAGTTGTCTGGAAGACTCCGTGTGCTATCTGTTATACTTCTGGAAAACCTAGAATTGTACAGCAAACAATAAAATAAAATAATGATTAAAATGAAGAGCACGCTACCATGCTGTTGGAAATACAAGGACACAGATACTTGAAAGTGAATGAGTACAAACACCTGCTGAAGCCCAGCTCCATCAAGGCAGACCATAGTGAAACACTTACTGATCATATTTTGCTACTCAGATGCTGCTCAATAAAGGTGAGCTCTGAAAAGAAGTGCAGTGAGAGATTGCCTTGCAAAACTCTTGGAGGCTGAGACCATGAAGTTTAGCACTGATGGTGTTCAGAACTTCAACTTGTATGGGAATTGTGGTAGGCCAAAGCTCTCAATGACATGAAATAGCAGTTTTTTCATGCTTACACAAAATACAAGAATAATTTAAAAACAAACAAACAACCCCCCCAAACCGAAACAGATAATTCAAAAATCAGCATATTAATAATCATATATTAACCTGCTTCATGGAAGTCTTAAGAAGATTAGTCACTGTTTTGAAAATATTTCAAGAAAGAAAAATTTAACAGAAATAATAGGGATTTCTATTTAGCTGCTTTAGAGAATAGTTATCTCTAACAAAACTGAAAATTCAAAAACAGGAAAAGAGGCATTCATTCTGTTCTGAGCTACTCCGCTGCATATCAAAGTCTAATTTGAGTGGCAAAGTAGCGTGGTAGTATTAACTGAGATACATGAAGAATCAGATTGACTGTTGTGTTATATGAAGTAACTGAGATCAATACAAAAATTTACTGTCAAAAAACCTCTAGGAATATCACTTTAAAGGCATTTAAGCAGGATTTTGTATTATACTTAGCTTTCCCACGTTTCCAGGAACACAGTCTCCAAATGAAATGTGGAAACATGCGCCATGCAGTACATAATAGTAAGTTTAATGTATCTGGAACACATTACCTCTACAGGGCATGTTCAAGTGAGCTGTACAGCACATGTGCAGGTAAACTATGCATGCATGACTTAGTGGTCGTTTCTCTGGAAATTTGGAAAAAAAAGACTTAATTTCTTTATACAAGTCTGAAGAAAATTACAGAGATGATAAAGAGATCAAGACATATGGCCACCACAGTTTTGTTCTTGTCCTTGAACACAGGATCACAACTGCTCTTTCTAAAACAGAGGCAGAACATATTAATCACTCATGGAATGGTATCTGTTTTGGGAGTAATGATGCTATAGTTCAAAGGTTTTGTGCCACTTTGATAGCATATGCATTCAAGAATAAAGCCTCAATCTTTTGCTAGAAGATGTTTTCTCACTTTTCTCATTTCCTTTGTTCCTGGTTTAAGCTTCTCTCTATTGTTCATCTTTTGGAGGCTTTGAATCATTGTGATGATGCTGAAATGAGCCACTACAGGGTTAAACACTTTCAGAAGTTAATGTATCTGGCTAGTTTGGGCATTAATGAATAATGAATGAGGTACAATGTACCATGTTTCAGCAGCTGTCATGAATGCTCTGTATAACTTCTTCCAAGCTTATTTTCACTTCATAAAGGATAAAGCTTTACATTCATATTTGAGGAGGTATCATTCAGATAATCTGGAGCAGTGCAGCAAAGTACGCAGGAATGTTTGTGTCTCTTTGCAGCACAGACTTGACTGGACACAGCCCTGAGCAACTTGATCTGATCAGACCTGCTTTGAGCAGGGGATTGGATTAGATGATTTCCAAGGTCCCTTCCAGCCTGGATTATTCCATGATTCTGTGATCTGCAGAATGAACAGAATTGGGAACTGTAGTGAAATTGAAGATGATCCCTGCATTGCAAAAACAGGAAATGCAAGTGATATGAGTGCAATCATCTAAAGATTTTCCTTCTTTCCAGTGAAGACATATATTTTTTTCAGAGATAAATGTATATAAAAATCACTCTGACAAGTTCAAGTGACCAAACACATTTGCAACACGAGATTTAGATAATATGAGGTAACCCTAAATCGGAGAATTGTAAACTGCAGGCAAAATTAAATCCAGAGCACTATGCAAAAAAATGATTGAGTGTATAGTTTTCCAGAAAATATGAGAATATCTATATTATATATTCATATATTTAATAGTAAAAAATTTACAATCAACCTGAGTAATATTTTTTTCTCTAAGCAATCCTACTGAATTCAGTACTGTCATCTACGGATTAAGCAATTACTGAGCATGAGTGAATATTTTATAAACTAGTCTTCAAATACCAGTTTTCTAAATAGGACAAAATTTTTACCAAATGAAAGAAAAAAGGAAATTTGAATTGAAAGGACTACCATGTTAGGGTAAACATCACTTTAAAATTATGTTCTCAGGAAACGTGACATATTTTTGATGTGTAGTTGAATCTTACTGAACTTTTTCAGAGAGTTGACTTTTGAAAAATGGCTTCCAGTTATTAAAATTTGGTGTGTTTATGCCAGAATATGTTTTTTGCAGTAGCTGAAAATGAAGACTTGACTCTTTTTTTTATTTTAAAACAAAATATTTTTTCATTTACATGAATAATACAGTTTAATTTAAAAAGCTATGTAAACCCAATTATGAAAATAAAAAAGATGACATGTTTCTTGCAAAATACTCCACGTGGTGATAAAAGTGTTAAAAGCAGCCCTAACGTGGGTTTCAGCTAAGCTATCAATAAGGTATCCTACAATCATATTTACCCTGCGAGAACTTAGAAACTGAGAAACCTTCTCCCAGGGCTATTACAGAGTCCAGAATGCAGAGGGCGCACAGGAAGAAGCAGCATGCCTGCCTGGACAGGAGCCCAGTGCCCAGCTGAGCCATCCCTCTGAATTTGCAGGTTCAGACTCAGGTCTGTATGTATGTATTTATATCATTATTTAACTAATTCTGATAATGTTGCACAGCCCACCTGTATGACACCTTACGTGCTTGAGTTTCTGCTGTTTCTGGTACCACAACATCACTGTGCTGTTTTGCCAGATAGATTTTACAAAATAACCTCTCTTTTTCTGGTTGTGTGTCTGTATAACTTGTACACTCCTTGCATAAAGTTTATGATAAAACACCAAGTATATTCATAGTAAAGTTTAAGAAACTAGATATTCAAGATTTCTTAATGTAAGTTATAATATCTTAAAATATTTTGTATTTTTCATTGTTAATTTAATATCTTCTGAAGACAAATAAAACAATTATAATAAGACCATACCAGACTGTTTCTAAATACACATGAGTGAAGCAATAGTGTAACTCCCCCAGCATGGCACAGGAAACTGAAATTAATTATTTATGCCTAAGCTGGTCACCCAAGCATTCTTGTGGAATCAATGGAGATAAATGGGCCTCTGAGGAGGGTGATTCATTTCATCATAAGATAGGTGCCTACAATAAGTGAGATGAATCAGTCTTTGGATGTGCTTATTTCTTTCCCAGTGTCTCAGTTGATGTGCTTTTTCCCTTCAGCTCTGCATCCAAAATTATTGAGAGATGTACAGAGACTCTTCTCAACAACAAATAAAGTATCAAATATATGTCTATACAGTAAACTCTGGAAACATTACCCAGTCTAGATCCTGATGTGTTGCCTCTGGCTCCATGTTTAGATGAGGGCTAACACTACACCGTCAGTGTAGAAACTATTCGCTGGTTTCTGTGCAAAGGAAACAGGGACACAGAAACCAGCCACAGCTCACTTTCAGCTTCAGGACTTTCAGAAGCACTGAAAAGCCTGAACTTTCTGCGGAAAAACTTTCATAGATACCAGGCATGAATACTGATGGGAAAAGCTCACCAGTTACAACCACCAGACAAAGGAGTTTTCCTGAGAAAAGCATAGTTAGAACCACAGAATCATAGAATCGTAGAATCGTAGGATCATAGAATAGTTTGGTTTGGAAGGGACTTTTAAAAGTAATTTAGTTCAACCTCCCTGCAATGAGCAGCAACATCTTCAACAAGATCAGGTTGCTCAGAGTCCCATCCAAGCTGGACTTGAATATTTCCATGGATGGGGCTTCTATCATCTCTCTGGGCAACATGTTCCCGTGTTTCATCACCATCATTGTAAAAAATTTCTTTCTTATATCCAGTCTAAATCTACACTGTTTTGTTTAAAATCGTTATCCCTTGTCCTGTCCTAGTTCTACACAGCTCTTCCTTCTTATGCATTTTTCCTTATCATGCACTTCCAGTCATATTCGCCTATAAAATGTAGGATGAGAGAGAACATTGGATTGACCCAGTATAGCTATTCTTACCTTCAGTAAATTTAGATTCAAAATAATTTAGGAAAGGAATTGTTCATGTAAATGTGGGGAAAAACATAATCAAAAAGACCTGGATGTATACACATAGTTTTGTCAAATGTTCTAGAAAAGGCAAATAATAAGCATATCTCCACATCTAAAGCATTATGTTTTGTCTAAGTGGCATCAGATGAGGATATTCTGTCTGGAGACAATTACAAAGACCATTGAAATAATTACATCCATCTTTTCTATTCCCTTTTTTTCTGCTTCTCATTATATAATTTGTAAATATAAATATAATCACCCTAGTGACTGACAAAGAAAAAATAAATAAATAGGGATGTGCTCTGTGGTTTATACATAACTTGTCAAGCTGAAAGGTTGGAAACATATTTCTTCTTTCATTCAAAGGAAAGCAGCTGATGTAGGATACATTTCTTTATTTTCATGCGGCAGAATACTTCTCCTTAACTGTGGGTGGTGAGTTGCACTGTGGTGTAGATCTGCCTCACACAGGAAATAAATATGTGAGATAATTGTGCAAAGAAGAAAAATTACTGGGGAAGGAAGTGAAGAAAAATGTTTCCCAAACATCTTTTCTTAAAGGATTAATTTCAATTACGTGCTAGACCTTGAAAATCACAATGTGTTCACAAAAATTATGAAACTTTAAAAATATTCTTCATGATTTCTTAATCTCTGATTCTTTTAAACTTGAAGACTGGTCTCAGCTTACATTTTCGGATACTTTTTTTCAATCTTAAGCTAGGAAACGTAGTTTCCAAAACTCAATTCTTAAGTTTCAAAATAAATGGTTCTGAGACCTGGAGTTTTTAGAAACAAAGTGAACACGAAATGTGTTTGTAAAACTTACAATGCATAGGTAGGAGCTGACAGAACTGAAAATTTGTCCATAAATAGGATATTTTTATTTATTCTCTACAGATATTTTAACACATAGGTAGTCTGACAGAAATGCTCACAGAACTGACAAGTAAAAGGGTTAAGAAAAATGTAAGATGTATAGAATGTTTTCCCAGCAATGAAATGTAGAAAAATGATGCTTTGATATTAAACTGCATTTAGCATAAAAAATTTAAAAAAACTACAGAAAAAAGTCAGAAGTAAGTACTGAAAAAAGCCTGACATATAAACCTCATGCTTAGATTTGAGTTCGTCCAGTACGGGAACATAGCATTCCAGCTGTTTTGTCGTTGCTGTTGTTGCTGTTGTTATTGTTTTCACTAAGAAATGAAGCCACCAAACCTCAGAGACCAATAACTTAATATTTATTTTAAGGAACATTATTGATGTCTCTTTTCTATATTCTGGTTTGTCTCCAAGAACAAAGCACCAGAAGAAAAAACTTTAAATACTTGCAGGAGAAGGAGCACACCTTTTTATTGACAAATGCAATCCTTACCTATGATGTGGTTCATATAAATGGATTGTCTATAGAAGACAGACTTTGCTATGAATCACAGCAGAAGTTAGGGTTTACAGTTTCTCATTCTTGTTGCAGTAAGACATAGATATTGCAAACAACTAAAGATACCAACTTGGACAGAGCTTTTAGAAATATGTAGAAAACGACAGAACAAAAATTAAAATGACCCCACTTCCCTGATGATGTTGAACCATTGTTTTAATTTAGTTCTCAGTGTTAGAGTGTTTTAAGAGGTTTTTTTAAGGGTTTTCCTAAAAACCTCTCATTACTATGATTCTTTAACAAGCTTAAAAGGTAAATATCAGGTCTGTTATAAATATGAATTTTCTTAACAGCTGTTAAAATGATTCAGGCTGATGGTCTGTTTTATTTACAGTGTGGATAGGGTTAATACGCTGCCTTTAAAAACAGTGTCTGGGTCTGTATTTTTAAAAATAAGAGAAAAATTAGTCATTGAAGCATGAAATATTGAAGAAATGTATTAAGTGTTTTATCCTTTAATTTTGCTGATGGAACACTTTTCATACATAATCCCCATGACAGTAACCAATGCTGTTAGAAAATCTAATTAGCTATTAAGGACTACATTTGAAAAGAAATGATTTACTGAAGTAGAAATATTTGTAAACACTTCATGTGAATTATCAATTTCTTGCATGAAATCTTATGATTTTGTAGGGTGATTATTTAAAAAAAAAAAGATGAATTATAGGAGATGAAGTATAATGCTAATGGAGAAATACCGATCTTTGTCTAGAAAATCACTAGTTTCGTTTATTATAAAGAATGAATCTTCTACAGCCAAAGCAGAGACAGATGAGCAAAGTGCATTCATGGAAAACATTGTTGCAGTCAATACTGTTGCTGTTGTTACTTATTTGTCTCCTGCTTCATACCTCGAGGGATGCATTTTCTTCACTATCTCCAGTGGCTGTTCCAGGGAAAATGTACCTAAACTTGCAATCTTCTATTTCTCAGACTAACTAAATTCACTTGCATCTAGACATATAATTAATATGTATGAATTCTGAAACAAAACAAACCAAAACTGTACAAAGCATGTCATTATTCAATCAAAATGTGAATTTCTAAACACCAGAGAAGCATCCAAATATTCAGAAATGCTAAACTCTAGCTAGGAAATGTATTTTTATTCCACTTTCTGAAGGACAATGCTGCATGCCTTGTAGTCACTGAGAGTTATAATACTTTACTACTAAATGCTAAACACATTTTCAAAGGTAGAAACAACGGCAACGATAGTAATGATAACTACCCTCACTATAGATGTATTTTAATGTTCTCGGGGTTTTTTTGTTGCTGTTGTTGTTTTTTTTTTTCCTCCCTTCTCTCTTCTCAGGAAAAAAGTCTAATTGTGAGCCCGAGCAATGGCGACATTTCTGGGTGGATCCACAGCAGTGGAGTTTGAAATTGACTGTTGAACGTAAAAGAAAACAAACGAGATCGCTTTCCAGGCTGAATAAAATCTGTAGAAACATACCATACATTAACTAAATAAAAGGTGAGGAAAAAAATCTAATTTAAAAGTGTTAAATATTTCACATTTTGCAAGTGTAATAAAATATTTAGTGAATTTTTTTAATGTCAACATGCTTCCTTTTTCATTGTAACTTTGTCTAACATCTGTGTAGTGAAAAAGTGGCCTTCTTTACAAAGTTTTTAGCCTGTGCTCTGATTTCTTTACTTATTTGATCATGTTTTTCAACATTCCTAAACAGAAAAAACAGGGGAATATCTAGCAATTTGTAAGAGATATGAAAAGCTGTGAAAAAAGAAAACTTAATCCTAATGATACTGTGTGTTGGAAGCAGTATAATCTGAGTGTCATGACCTGAATTTCACTATCTAAATGAGTGGTACCTCTGACACTGAGGTACATCTCTAAGCTAAAATTTGCCTTTTGTTTCTTTTCTGATCTCAGGGAAAAGCTCAGCTGTTGTTATATGTGAACAAAAAATCAGAGCCCTTAATGAATCTGGCCAATAACGAGTGAGAATGAAGTCAAATTTTTGTTGGATTCACTCTTCCTACCTGTTTGCTCCATTTTCTCCTCTGGTAATTCCTGTAGAATTTCTAGTAAAGATGTACTGGTGATGCTGATGCTGATGTGTTATTTCTGCAAGTATAACACAGTCCAAGTTGAGAGTTATGCCTAGATATAAATCCGCTGTGTAAATTGATTGGGAATTAAGTACATATTTATATTTGACAGATCTGCTTGTGCATAGCCGTTTGCTTGAACTGATCTCTATTAATTTATTTCGCCTGCCCCCCCCATTTATTTCTCACAAGATCAAGACAGGTATGAAAAGGAAACATTATCTCTTTAGTACATTGTCAAAAGAGCTGTTAATTTCTAATTACATAGCCACATGCTCTTTAGTACTACTATAGCTCACTGAAATTATGGAGATGCCACAAAAGCTACAATTTGGTCTGCATAAAATTGTTCTTGTTGTTGAGGATGTCTGAAAGAAATTTAGATACACAGCCTGTCATTAACAGATGTAACACACTGGATGTCACCTGGACAAACAAAGCAAACAATAGAGACTCTACAATGACAATTCTACAGGTAAATATTTGCACTACCTAACTGTGTCATCCATTGAAATAGTTTGTTTCTGTTTAGTGGTTTACCTGTTAGACTTTGACGTTGTAGTAAGTAAATCAGAATGATTAAGGGTCTTAACAACTTTAGAAAAATCTTCTACCTCTTTTAATTTTTTATTGCCTAGAAATGCACTTCTTTCCAACTGCTGTGATCTGTAAAGCAAGAGTAAAATACTTTAAATTCATAGAACAGCAACAGCAGCATTTGAAGAAGCAATAAAACCACAGTGACTTATTGCAATAAAGGGGAAGTGCCAGAAACTCTCTGGATTTCATTTTGACTTTCCCTGTTTACCCCGTGTTTTATGTGGAAAATGATCAAAAATAGTGTAGATTGGCAGACTGAAATCCTATAGAAGAGATCAAATTTGAGGGACTATTGACCAACTCCAGAATTAGATAAGTGGCTGGGAACAGTTTCTAGTGGGTAATTGCGGGACTCCCTACCTATTTTATTGTCCTTGATTTTAAACACAACAAAATATAATAAGCAAAATAGTCTGACTATCCATTAAAATTAGTAATGTTTATGCTGTTGTAGACCATCTGTTCTACAGATTGATTCTTCCATGCAACTAGTTCTGTGGCATATGATAATCTGTTATCTGCTACAACTTGCACTTTCATAAATAAAACTCTGCTTTCAAAAATCCACAAAAAATGCAGCAGAGGCAAATAAGTTTTAGGTTTCTGACAAGGGTGTATAAATTGTAAAACAGTGTATTATGTAAAAAAGCTATGATATGATATATTGTGGTTTTATGTTACAAATAAAAAAAAAATTAGCCTGAATTTATGGTCGAGTGTTAGGTAGATTGTTTATGATTTTTAAAACGAATGGTTTTGTTAACTTATATCTTATTTCATATTATTTTCAATTTATCTGATATATGTTTGAATCAATCCTACTAACCTACTATATATTTTCAAAAAGCTGAGTATTATAAAGCATCCGAGCCTCTGGATGTTTTTATAACCTCTTGTGGAAAAAAACATTATATTTTGTTCATCAATAACACATAGAACAAATTATCATGAAACATTTTTATATAATTTTATTTAGTTTAAATTGAAAAGCTAGATCATATCTCAATGAAAATGTTTTTGGTCTCCTAGAACTGTCAGACCACTGTCAGACCCCCATTGCTTGTGGATTTCTCTATCTATAATATCCCTTCAAATTTTTGAATGTCTATGACTATGAAAAGATTTCATAAAATGTAACAATCATGAAAGCTGGGGAAACTGAGAATGGCCATTAGCACATTGAGAATCACTAACTGTTGTGTCACTTTACAACAACACGATGATAAAATGATAATATGTTGGGGTATGTCAATATGATCTACATTTCACCTGGAAGTTACAGTAGGCCTGTTATGCACACAGAGAGAGAAAGAGAGAGCAACAGCTAGACAGAAGGAAAGAACACACCACAGCTTAGCTCCTCTCTACCATGGGCAAAGCACCTAGGAAATGAACGCATATTTATAAACCAAAAACCTTTATGAACCTTTTGTACAGTATTTAATCAGATGAACTTCTCTTTTGACAAATCTTCCAATGACCAGGGAAAGAGACTTCATCCAACCCACAGTTCTCAGTGTAGATCTCCTTTGCATAGAGTTTTTTTGAATTATATTTTTGCCAAACATGGTCTGTACTTAACCTTTGCAAGTGTCTATATGTGGTCAGTAAGCATTTTTTACAACTACTGTGTTGCAAAATCGATCTAGCAGTCTAATCCGAAACAGGTGTCCTATGAATGTCTTTGTAAGATTAACACAGAGAGCATAGCCTTATGGACTATTTTAGTCACTATGATTAGCATTAAGAAGAAAATCTCCCTCCATATTCGTGGTGTGAAAGGATCCCATTTCAGCACATGTGCTGTTCCCCCACACAAGATAGAGGACGGCATGCGGTGTCAGCCTGAAGTGGCAAGGCTAAGCTGGAGAAGGAAGGATCAATGTGCTGAAATGCAGGAGTAGGAGGAGGCAGCAGTCAGCAGAAAAATCAACTTCAACTTCATAAATTTTCCATTTAACATACCTGAGTAAAGCTCAGGAACACAGAGGCCAATATCCAGTAATCAAGAAATGTCATAGGCAGTGCATAGAATCGAAATGAGTTGTTTTCATTTCCTGGCCTTGACAGAATGTTTTTTTTTCCTAAAACTTAATACTAAAATAGACTAAATCTGTCTCATATTGAAAAATAGAAATAAAATGAAATAAATTAGAAATATTTTTAAAGTCTTTGTATTTGTGTGAACATAAACAAGCACTCTAAAACATTTCTCTTGATTTGAAAATCTTCCAGGTTTTAATCAGAGAGAAATAAGTTTTCACATTTCTGCAATGATTAACAAGATAAACCCAATAACAGTTAAAGTAAGTGTTACTAAAGTTATTAAACTGAGTGATAACAGTGTCCTGGATTTTCAAGCATATTTCTGCTATGAATATTTTGATTTGTGTAAAAAGCTATTTTCCTCCAAAAGTCTTCTTAATAAACTTGTACTATACTTTCAGGCAATATACAAGATTTTTGTTCACATGTGTTCTCTGGAGATGTCACCTAAATGTTTAATACAATTAAATGTCATTTAACAGAAGACAGACATTTCCCAAATGCTCATGTCTGACTATGGCCACAGTCTGTTCTTTCGGGAACAAAATACTGCCATAAACTCTATGGCCTTCCCTCCCAGTGCCAACTGCAGTTCTTTAGCTTTCCATCTGCTAACATAAATGTGTGATAGCGTATAAATGTATGTCTGTTAAACAATAGTGTCACTTACATATCATTTTAAATGAAAAACCTATACTAATAGAATCGTCTTTTCTAAGGCATGTCACATTAAGTCCCAACATTTCCAGAGAATGTTACATAACCCTGAACACTCACTGTTGCATTTAGAACTCTAGTTTAGCTCAAAAATGTAAAATCTTTTGTAGTCAGATGTCTTTCTCTATGCTCGGTTATAAAGTTATAAGGACGTCTAAGAACATACGTTAATTCTACCAAGCTCAATTTTACCTTCCATATTATAAGTTGGTTGAAGTCTAGTATATTCATCTCTTCCAAATAGCAAACTATGGCTAAGTAATGTCAATGCTTCCTCTGAAGTAACTTGAAAGCCTTTTAAAGTTTTGTTGTGATGGCCTTATATACATGCAAGATGGAAAATTACAAAGACATGGCCCAAAGCACTGGTCCTTAGATAAAATGTGTCTATCAGTGATGAAGAGATGTTCTTTCTGCTACAACCACTAATGAAAAAAAAAGACAAAACAAAGAAAAGTTGATTACTGAGATAAACAAAGAACATCTCTTTCCAATGCTGTCTCATTACTCATGAATTAGAGAACTTTATCAGCTGCATTTTGGGTGGCAGGGGGTAGTTAGAAACAGAACCTTCTATAAGATGTGAAATGCATTAATCTTTATTTCTTCTGGGTACATATCAACTGATCATTTGTTTGCTAGGACTGGTACATTACCCTTCTGAAACAGTTAAAGAATGTTTAATTCAATTTTGCCCCAAATCATTTATCATAGTACACTTCATTTCTTTAAAAGTAGATGCTGAATTATTAAAGTCTTATTCTAACACATAAAAATATCATTCTTTAGGTTTTGGTTTCCTTGTTGCAAAATGCAAACATGGAATGGATAAGAAAGGGTTGTCAGAAGATTAACATATTGTCATAATTTCTTATATTGCATTCAGAAATAGTTTCTGGTTAGTTTAAATTAGGTTGATCAGACCAGATCCTACAGTACCGTACTGTTTCCAACTATTTATTATAGAAATACATTTCCTTTCAACAACAAATGTAGCTGGGCAAAATCTTCATTTAGAGTCTAAAGGGTCCTAACAGAGCCTGACAATGGAACAATTGTAGCAATTATTATTTAGAGACTATTTTTTTTAAACATAGCATCAGGTCTAACTTTACAGTAGTATTCCATGCCATCTACTCCTGTAAGCTTGTGTTGCTTCTCAGTGGAGTTCTGAGTCCTATTTGCAATAGCTCATATGCTCCTGGTATTTAAAGTTCTGTTTCAGTCATGGGTCACAGCATTCATGATTAAGAACGTAGGAACAGAAGAACAGTTAATAGTGATCATAAGAAAAAGCAAGGAGAACTTTATGACCAAGGCAAGCAGATGATACTTCTGATTTATACTATTCCAGTCTACTATTTCAGTGCTGCAACTTTCAAAGCCGGCTGTATATATAATTTTCCATATTTAATAACCCTTCATGGATTTCTTTCATATGAGGCTCTCTCCCTGAATCCTGTGAAGTCCACATCAGATTTTCACAAGTTTGACAGCTCTGCTACAGCAGCATGGAGAGCATCCTTTTGGGGCTTGTTTTGAACCTGGGTCCTACATCTTTAATTGATGCTCCCTCACTGTTGTGATGCAAAAAACACAATAAATGGACAATAAATCTCTCAAACTATTCATGCCATATTCCTTTGTGAATCTCTATTACAATATTTCTTAGCTGTTTCTTCTGCAGAATAAGCACTTGTAGCTTAATTAATTGTTCCTCTTCTGGAAGTTGTTCCATACTTTTAGTGTTTCTTGGTGTCCTTTACTGAATTCTTTGCAGAGGTATTTATTTTGACATGAAGTTATGAGAGCTACGTGTAGTACTCAAGATATAGGTGGACCATGAATTTATACAGTAGAATATTCCTGTGATATTCCATGTTCTCTGTTTCATTGCAGTCCCTCACCTTTGATTTGCCTTTTTGGCCACTACTGTGTGCTAAGCTGATGATTTTGTTGAACGTTCCCAAAGATCTTGGGACAAAAATTAATGATCTTCACACCATTTTGCATGTGAAATTATTACTGTTTTCCTTCCCACCTGGGAGTAAGTGCAGCACTTTACTCTTAGGAGCAAGCAATTTAATTTGATTATACTTCCCAGTTGCTCAGTATTTAAAGCATTTTTTGCAATTCTGCATGAGATGATACTATCTTGAAAAACTTCTTATCGTAAAAATCTTTGTTACTGCTTACTTCTTCCCCACCTTTTTCAAGTCTTTTACAAACATATTCAGCAGCACAAGCAGAGGAACAGCACATACAGTATCTAACTGTCACAGATTTTCACAGTTATCACAGATATTCCAGTAGTCACAGTCACTGGAAATCATGGCTCTACTTGCCAAACTCTGTGGCTCTTTCATGTTCCTTCTGTCAGTAGGAAAGAAATACCGTTAAGAAAAATATATTATGTAACAGAACAAAATAGAATATGACATGCTTTCTTTGTTTCTTAATAGTCTCTATCACTGGCTACAACATGTTCTTAAACGAGAGAGGAGATACAAATCAGACAGCGGGTATTTTAAAGAGGGTGGCTGAATAAGGTTTAAAGTGCATTTGAAGTTCAGAGACAGCTGGTGTGGTACTCAGTGTACTTGGCTCCCATGGAAATGCTATGATTTATCACTTACCTATGATACTAAAATATTTTTAAAACTACCTGAGGGGGAAAAAATGTGCAATCAATTAAACCCCCAAATTTAGAGAAACTTCACAGTATATTTACCGTCAGTGTAGATATGATCAAGCATTATTTTGTCTTGATTATTTCAGTAAGCTATGATCTAAAATTAGACCTGGGAGTGGTCATTTTTGATCATTTTCTTATAGCAGAATATCAGTTTTATCCTGTCTTGAAATCTTTCATGAATGGATTTAGCAGCCAGATTTAAGCCATTGTACTGAAACTGAAAGGGAAGTACTACATATTGTAATTATGCTGAGGATCTGTTTTCAGGTATTTATTTACAGGTTATGCACAACAGACATGTATCTTAAGAACAGAATATAGAAAGAAAAGTAGAGGAAACAGAAATTATCATCACAATCAAACTAGATTCATTACTGAGGGAATGAAAATCTCCTTCAAATCAAATCTCATTTTCCCTATCATATATGATTGACAGATTTTGATAAACCCTTACATATTCTGATAAAGCTCTCTCCCCCTTTTCATGCTGGAAATTGGTCTGTAGTTTGCCAGGTGGATCACCAGTGGTTTCTTTGAGAACATGTACTGCAAGAACTGTCTTCTAGCCAAAATGTGGAATCCATAAGAGAAAATAGAAGGTGCAGGAAATTCACAACTACGACATCTAGTGTGAACTCCGTCAGGGGCTATTAAACACAATGAATCAATCCATGCACTTCAACCCATGAAGGATTCTCCAGTTTACATCCTCAGTGAGCTGACATCTCAGTCAGACCAAGTGGATTCCTTACCTTCTCTTCTGACTGTTCTGCCTTAGGGCAAGACAAAAGAATGACAAAATGGAGCAAACTAAGCATGAATGTGTTCCCAGGCATATTTCTGTAAAGGAGATAAACCAGCAAGGAGTTCTAAAGCCTGCTGAAGTGGTGTGTAGTGTTTCACTGGAGAAACTAGTAAAGCAGTGGCCTCAAAAGAGATCTGTGGGTCAGCAGTGACAGAGTGTTTTTTTCAGGTGGATCAGGGTTGTCACCCCATCAGATGTTTTTGGGGTGTTAGATAACTGAAATTAAGCTTGTCATCGGGGTCTGTGCAAGTCTTTGCAAGAGTGTGGTGGTGGGTTCTCCTGCTACCCAGGTGAGTTGGATCCCTCAGAGAATGACTCCACACTTTCTGGCAAGTAGCAATGCTGCTATTACTTGTTTCACCAGTGGGTTATGATCTTTGTCAATGAGAGTGGTGCTGCTATTTATTCCAGAAATACTGAAAACCAAAAAATCCTTCACAGATTCTTTGAGAGATGTAAAGGCAGCTCTAGATTTGTTGGTACAGAAAGGTGTTCCACCTTTCCAGACTCTTGAAAAAGGCTTTCGTGAACCAGAGGATGAAGTAATGATCCCCTTCTTTTGCAGAGCTACCTGAAGTGGAGTTTTCTCCAGTGAACAACACACCTCCCTGGACAATGGGGATATGGAGTAGTCTGTAGAGCAAAGCGGGTCCATAAAAAAATCATCCTTTTCTTACTTTTCTTGAATGTCTTCATAGACTTCAGCCTGCGGCACTTCTGCCTCATTGCGTTTTTCTAAACCCCATGTTCTAGGAGCAACAGGGAGCTGTTCAGAGGGGATTCCAGGCAGATTTCAGACCCCGGCTGCTTGCCAGAACAGGTAGATGGAAGAAATGGGGAGCATTTCAGGAGCTGGTCCAGGACTTCTTATTCCCCTTAACATGGGATTTCAGAAAAGAGCAAAAAGGAGTGTTGAGGCTGTCATTAAAGCCCTGTGATTTGGGTAAGAAGTTGCATACACTTTGTCTCTTCTGAATGGCAGATCCAACTCAGCACCTCAGCCTGCCTAAATATTACATTAATTGTCACACAAGAGTTCTTTAACACATTGGACTGTTATAGAAGTGTTCTTTCCAGCAGCCACTGAGGCACACTATGCTTCAGTGTTGAGAGTGGGTTCAAAGAACACAAGGTTATCTTCAAGTCCTCCCTGGTTAGGGACCTTACAAGATAATCAACAGCACTAACCGTTCCATCTCCAGAGCAACACTCTTGACAATCTTACCAACTCTGTTTTCTTGAGGATGAAGCAATGGGATGCACAGTAACATCTTCAGAAGTATTAGAGAAGGTCCCACTCCCTAGAAAGGGAGACAGGGAGGTTGTAGGATTGTAGTTCTTCTTTCCTAGTTCTTCTTCTAGGGTTTAACCCTCTTTAAAGATTCAGGAAAAGGCTTATGGGGGAAAAGGGCAGGGAAACAGAAGCAGAAAAAAGTTGTCTTTTTCTGTTAGTGTCCTTCTCTTCCATTATATGGATTATGCCTCAGTCCTCAGTCTTGACACTGGAGCTGCTCTGGTGGATCTGCTTCTCCTCTGGGTGCAGCAGGGGATCTTATCCTGGTACTTGAATGATCTTGTTCTGTGACACAACAAAGAAAAGATATTTTGACATGACATTATTTATTACAATGTGGTCTCCTTCACTTCTTGGTTGGCTGCTCTTGGTTGCTCTGTGAAGGAGATGGTAGCTCTCCTTCACAGAGCAAGGAGTAGTCCCTCCAAGCACTGCCTCAAATGTGGTTGGAGGAACTATCAAGTCCATCAAGTACCATAATGCACTCAGCATTTGGACCACTGGTGGCAAATGACAAAGAACCCCCTCCTCCTCCTCCTTGTAAGTTCCACCCATCCACATTTTGAGGTCAGTATTTGGGCAATGGCTTTTGTCAGTGGTGATTGCACATGGCAGCTTTTACATAGCAATGGCATAAAGCAGAAGGAATAGCCTGCCTCTTAAAAATGGACAAATGAAGGAGGAGGTCAGAACTGAAGAGGAAGAGCAAGACTGAGGTTAGAAAGATCCAAGAAGTTCTAAGGGAGGTCAGTAAATCTGGAGGAGGATAATTAAAATTTCCTCCTTCTTCCTCTGAAAGTCCCTTCTCAGGGGACACGCTTTGAAAACATGAAAGTGTAAAGAAAGAGGGAAACATCTTTTTACATGACTGAGCCATGCTGCACAGAACAGTGTGAGGTTGCAGCTGAGGTTCACAGAGACTTTGGATGCTGTAACATCTGGATAACGGTGTGGGAGTCAGTAGAAGGGGCATGAAGATGGCAGCAGCACTTGCAGCTGTGACGTGGTACTGGATGCTGCTGTGAAGTTCTAGGTCTTTTCAATGCTGAGAGATAATGTAGGTGGGTAAAAATAAAAAGAAAGGAAAGCTTAGTTGGTGTTTTTTTCTTATGTGGGTAATGAAGAACAATAGAGTCAAGGTCAGGATGTTTTAAGGAGCAAATGTTTAGTTATTATAATCTATCCAGGGTGTATAAATGTGTGGCAGGAAGAGTGAGTGACTGCTTAATTAAATACCTTAATTTATTTGACTTTTAAAAAGTCTTTGATAAGGTCATGCTAGAAGCTACGGTGAAGTGCAGAAGCTCTTTAGCTCTCCAGAACTGTAAACTGGTCTGATTGTTTTCAATAATGAGAGGGATTTAGAAAATGGTATTGTTGTGTATTTCAGATTTTAAATCAGTATTAAGATTTAGATCATGACAGTATTTGACAAAACAGTGAGGTATTTTATCAGTCTTCCTCCTGGTGGTGGGGAGTAAAAATACAGAGCCAGACTTTTCGCAGTAATGACCAGTGACAGGACAAGAGGCAATGAGCATGAATTGAAACATGCATTTTAAAAGAAAACAAATCATTTAAGTATTGGAAAAAGGCTTTATTCCTGTGACTGTTGCTGAACACTGGAACAGCTTGCCCAGCTGTTGCAGTATGGGACCAAAAACCAGTGTGGAGACTAATGCTGGTATACTATTAGCATTGTCAACTGGGTTTAACTTAGCCTAAGTGTTATATCAGAAAAGTTGTGTCATCTCAGTCTTTGGAGATCTGGATACCTGCCTGGACAGTCTTGAGCAACCTGTGCTAGCTGAACGAGCTCTGAGCAGGAGTTAGATTAGGTGGTCTCCAGACATCCCTTCCTACCTCAATGATGCTGTGGTTCTGAGAAAGTTTTCACTATATTAGAGAAAGACATTATTATTAACATGTAAAACAATCTCATTTTCTGTTTTAAGAGGAATGTAGACTCATGTAAGATTTGCTGATATATAAATATGATTTGTTGATTGTAAATACAGTCATCTGATAGTCTTCTCTGCTTTCTTCTCCAATGGTCGTTCAGCTTGTACAGACACATGCAGAAACAGTACTGTGATCATTCTGCCCACAGGACCAACACAAAAATGAGATGCGTATCTCAAGCTGAGGGAACTTGTTTGTGTAACGGCTCAGGACACATTGATTTTTGGTGTATTGATATAAAACTTGGGTGATCAATAATACAGCCAGTTGCAGGAAATGAATAACTGATCTCCACACATAAAATAATTTCAATCTAATGAGGACAAGCTATAACCATAGTGTCTGGGGCATTATTATGCACTTTATCAAAGAGAAATAATCAAGATGATTGAGGAAATCAGAATGAGCATAATGGAGGGGGAGGGAGAAGAAATGGCAGAAGTCTTTCTATACAGCAGAGGACCCTCTTGAGGACCAGAGCAGAGTATGGCAGAAGTGTACATGTCTACATTGCCTAATGAAGACAAGCCTGGGGTAGGTCCAGGTTCTGGTGTGCGCAGGATATGTCCTCAGGAGCACATGCAATGGTAACCATGAAGACTGGTCTTTTGCCATGTTATCAGTGCCTGGTTGCTCACAAGCTGTCTTCTGTCTGTCCAAGAGACAAGTCACATGGCAGTCAGGTGAGAGCAGACTAGGGAGGGTACAATGGAGAGTTTCATGCTTTTCATTGCTCCAAACCAATTTTCCAGGATGACAGAGTAATCATAGAATCGTAGAATCATAGAATCATAGAATCATAGAATCATAGAATCATAGAATGGCAAGGGTTGGAAGGGACCTTAAAGATCATCTAGTTCCAGTCCCCCTGCCATGAGCAGGAACATCTTCCACTAGACCAGGTTGCTCAGAGGTCCTTCCAACCTGGCTGTTAATGGAATGTATGCCTGTTTCTGGTGTCTGTATTTTAAAATGCTGAAGAAAAATTGAAAAGGGTAGACAAAGACGTCCAAGATTGATTTGGAAAGTGAAAAAATTGCATTATAATAAGATATTAATTAAGTTCATTACATTCTGTTTAATCAAACAGATGTTACGGAATTGAAGCATAGCTTTCTTCGCTTTTCTTTTCATGGTTGGTGGCTCCTAAATCTAGTAAAAAAAGGTGTAATAATAACAAAGAACTTGAAAATGCAGCTTAAAAAAGTGAAGAGAGAAACATTTTTACAGCTACTGTAAAGACCATATAGTAGTAGAACCAGCAGAACAATCGATCTCAAAATATGATGTATTTCATGTCACTAGAATATCTAACTACACTGATAGTCCAAATAAGCAACAGAGGTTCTGTCTTCAGCATATGGGGGAGCCATAGCAATTTCAGGAGTGTCATTTATGTCATTATAATATATGCATTTGAGATAATAGGGAGGAGAAGAGAATCCTAAGTCAAAATTCAATCTTGAATTTAGACTGATAAAGCTGGGAGAGATAAATTGGCCCTTGTCAACTTGAAAGTTATATATTGTAGAAGACCGCTACAAACTGGTTTTGTCTCGACATTGCCATTGTCGTCTCTTCCTGGTCTCTGAAAAAAATGCCACAACGACCTGCAGGAAAGCACTTGCACACAGAGTAGCGCGTGGACTGGCAAGAGCGGACTTGTCTAAGCAGGCAGCATGCATGGCACAAACTTCATGTACACGGACATGCTCTGCGCATGCGTAAATGCCCCTAGAAAAGGGCAGCACGTGCTCCTCGGAGCTCTCTCTCTTGCTCTCCTCCTCGCTGCCTTGCTGCTGGGCTCCGCCCTCGCCGGGGTCTCCACGCCTGCACAGAGACTGAGCCACTCAGACATCGCTGGACATCGTCAAATCCGTGATGGTGGTAACTGATCCCATCCCCTTGCACTTCTTTTCCTTGCCCGCTGGGGTTTTTCTGACTTTGCTCCTTTTACTTTCTGTCTCATCTTCTCCTCCCCCTGCTGCCGTCCCCGCCTGACCTCTGATTCCCTGTTCACCGAAATAAAGTTTACAAGGTTACACGGCATATGACTCTGTTTGCGTCTTAATCTCGTCTCCTGGGATCGCATCGAAACCTCCCTGATGTTGGATCGGGACATATATTCAGCATGGTATCAAGGGACTCAGTAATTTCCAGATAAGTTCTATGCCAGTAGATTTTGAAGGTAATGATCAAGACAATTTTTGAAAGACAGGGCAAAGTTCTAAGGTGGTTTCTTTTTCACTCATTTTTTTATTCGATTTTCATTTAATTGTTATTTATGTAAATGTCATTCAGCTATGTGATTTTTATAGTTCACCTATAAATACCCATATTTCTTCCAGAAATAAATTCAGGAATTAATAACTCTGAACTGTTAAAACTGTTGCTTGCTGTCTGCCTGTTTTAGAAGCAGAAAACTTAGTCTTCCTTGGTCACAAGCGTGCCAGTGTATTCCTTCAAGATGAAAAAACAGTGCTGACAATAATTCTTTTTATTGACCCTCTGTTGTAAAAATACAGCATAGGTCTCTTGAAGTTTTCTTGTACTTGATGCACTGTCTGAAAGGGCTTCTTACTTGCCAGCTGAGGAAGTGTTATCACTGTCAATGAGTTAAAACTGATGAGAGGACACTTCTGTGTTCATCATACAAAGCAAGAAAGATTAATAACAGGGATTTCATCAGTAATCTTCCTATGGGTAGATAAATGCGATAGCATTTACAAGATTGGAAAGTTATTGCTTTTGACAAATCACAGGCTTAATTATCTCAGCAAAAAAATTTGTGGCACTGCTCACCATTATTATTATTATCATTACTGTTATTTATTGGAAAGAACATCAACCCAAGACACTGAGCTGAAATGAAACGTATACTTTAACATACACAAAATTAGAATCTTTGAAATATCTTTTGGTAACTTTTCCCATGGTCCTGGGCTATAAAGAGGCAGCTGTAAGGGCCAAACTCGTTTATGGCATCTCCCTTTGAGGGGTCTACAGGGGCATGGGATATCTGTTGAGGGTCTGTCCTGCTCCTGTTCCCTATAACAGGAAGTACAAGAAATCTTGTCAAGAGTCAAGAGCTCTTAACTATCCTAAGGAAGGCCACCCCAGGAAAACCAATAATGTTATACTTCCTTCACACTGCTCTAGCCTTTTTAACCCAGTATAAACATGCTAGAGAGAGAGTCAGGATCCTAACAAGGAGTTCCTTCTTACAGGTAATCCTTTAGGTAGAGAAAATTCAAAAGTATTGTATCTCCTAGCATGTGGCAAGACCTCTAAAATAAAGAAGTTAATGCTTAAATGCTTTTCAAGCATCCAGAAAAATACCAAGCAGAAAAAAAATCTTTGGCAACTTTTAGGCAACCAGTATCTTAAAATACCCCTCTAACACTAGAGTCTGCCTTAGCTCCCCGTTCCCTTCACTCTGTGACACAGATTATGGGGCTGACTTTCAGCCTGAGATGTGCTGCATGAGACAGTTTACCCGTTGACCTTCAGCTCCTTCTACCACTTTAATACATACATTTTGCTTTCCCAACAAAAAAGAGTCAATTCTACCACAAAATATGCTCTAAGTAAAGGCTGAATTCTCCACAGTGCTTCAGATGTTTTTTTTTTCTCTACGCTCTCATTAAAAACCATCATAAAACCAAACCTTGTGTTTAATTTTATATATAGAAAAAACTTGTCTGCAGCTCCACCTCCAGCTTTACTATCCCACCCTAGAAAGTAAAACAGAATTAAAACACGTTTTCAAGTCATAAAACCAAGTATAGCCATCCAGGAAAAAGAAAATTATTATACAAACTCTGAAACAGTCCGAATGCCTAGTATAATCTCCACTTAAAGTCTGTTATTATGTCCTACTAAAATATCACAAATAGACTATGATAATAAGTAATGGACATGCTACCATTAAATTAAACTGTGCCTATAAAAACGGCTAGTTTGTTCGAATAATGGTAAGTCAGAGCACTGAACATTAATTTCAGCATGGGTATGGTACAATGCTGAAAATAAGACCCACACTGGTAAATGCAGAGCTGACTTAAATATAATGCTGTGGAGAATCATTTCAATTAGGTGCTAATAATGAAAAAACAGTCCTTTTTGCTTTTGCATTAGAAAATTCAAACAACAGTGGTTAAAACTTCTGTATTCTTTCTGAAGGCAGACATTTGGCCCTAATATGAGGTAAAGATAGAAGGACAGTAAGGAATGTAGTTGTGCAAAGTATAGGCAGGAATACAGAGGAGAGTGTGTAGGTATTTCAGTATATTGGTACTTCCCCCATAAACATGTGACCCACTGTCTTCTGCAGAATGACTTTATTGTCACAGGCTGAAGGGTCTAAAATGGAAAACGATGTTTAAGACCTCTGGCATTTTCTGGTACTCTTTTTTTTTTTTTAAATATGCTTGCATGTCAATTAAATAAAGCTTATATTTTGATATATTATATTCCCATTAATCAGTACGGACTATCACAGGAGCTGTATCAAAATGTCATGATCAAATGGAGTGATTTTCTACAAAGAAAGAAAAAATTCTGGGTCCACTTCATGAGTTTCCATAAGTCTTGCATTATTATAAGTTTCACAGATGAAATTTCTGTTTCACCTTATTTAAGATTTGTGTCTTTTCCTTTTCTACAACCTTCAAGAGCCACTGTATTAGATAGAGTTTATCATATGTAGACTACCTATACAGGGAGAACTAAGGCTAGTGTTTTACTTAGTGACATCTACACTAAAAACATATTGATTGCAAATAGCTTTTATAGTGTTTTAAAATTAAATATGCATTTTAAAAATCTTGGATTTGGACTAGGAAAAATAATAATATATTTTGGATTACAATCCACATGTAGCTAAAGTTGTGTTGTATTTACTCTAAAATATTAGATTGCTTTCTAATTAGGACATTTATTTAATTAATTAAGATTAAAAAACACCCTTTCCTTCAGAGGGTAAAGAAAGCTTGCTTTTTTGATAATGCTTAATTAAAGATAAAAACAATATATAAATTGAATGAACTATAGTGAGTAAGACTTCCTTATTCTTTGCAGCTTTTGCTGTATTAAGCATTTTTGTGGAACTTTCACAGATTTTAAGAACAAACGATGCATGAAACCAGAGCAAATTGGGCCCTAAGTGTGTGGGTGGGTGAAATGGAGGATTTAAAGGGATTGACACTTATTGCAGTACCTCATATAAAAGATTTTGACAGTGAAATAATGCAAATCAAGAAAAAAAAAAGCAGGTACAGAGACACATTAGAAGTGGGATGTGTAGTTTTAATAATAAAAGAAAGCTAGAAGCTCAGTCACAAACCTAAAACTGTAAAATCTGTCTGTAACTTACATATCATATTGTTTTTCCTGATGACATTTAAATACGATATTCAAAAGTTATAGAGATTTAATCCATGCAGCTGAGCTGGAAGTGGAGAGATTGCTCCAAAATTCCCGCATTACTTAGCGCATATTAAAATAATAATAACATAATGACAAAAGGTATCTTGTTACATAGATCAGAGAGATATTTAGCCTGCCTGGAAGCTGTGCTAACTAGTAGGAATTTCCAACAGCCCACTGAATGGACACGGAATTGCAGGGCTCCAGTAAATGTATTGTGCACTTCCAGTCACATAGTCACACATGTACTTTTCTAGGGAATCTAACATCTTTCTTCTGTAGGCTGCCTTCCGCAATGTGATGGAGAAGGATTCTACCCCATAATATCTCAGACACAGGGCAAACTGAATATTAAAAATTGACCAAAATAAATAAATGTCTTCTTTTTCTCTCTCTCTCCTTTTAGTGTCTCCTTAGGTGAACTTTAAGACAACTTTATGACACTTCCATCTAGGTACAAAAAAACCCCAAACCCAAAAAACTAAAAAAAAACCCCAGACCAGACACCTAAAAATAAAACTGAACTGAAAACACAAGCACACAATAGTCATAACTGAAGTCTGAAAGAATTCATATGCCTTACATGCATTTGTAGTGTGTCTTCCACTGAAAGACATATAAAAGCACTCAATAATTAAAGTTATTATTAGTAAAAGTAGGAAAAAAAATCTTAAGCATTTTCATTTAAAGAGAGGAATAGAAAGGCACACGAAGGATATCCAAAACAATGAATACAATTAGTAAGTCAGAGTACTCTCTTAGGAAAAGAGATCACATGGCTTCTGTTCAATCAGCCTAAGTAATTCCTCTTACACAGTGAAATTAGTTAAACAAATAATAAAACTATGTATGTTGCACTTTTAACCTTCATTCTAAATTATTAATTGCATTAAGGAAGCCTTCAGAAATGTCAGAATTAGTCCTGGAAGTTTTACATAGATGCACAAAAGTGACAATCCACTCACTAGTTACTGATTAAACAAAAGAAGTGCAAAGAGCTGAAAAAGCTGCCTAAATTCACGTAAGATTCCTTGTTTAGTAGCATATGCTCAACTCATACAGGGAAATTATGCACTGTGTAATCTTTCTGACTGCTTCCTAGTTTAATTCTAAAGGAAAAACGATGGTCAAGCACAATTTTTTTTCAGGATAAATACCTAAATCAACTACAAAAATACATATAAATACTTGAAAGGTAGTCATATTTGTTGCTCTGCGTTTCAATGTGTCTTATAACGCAGTGCAAAGGGACCATATAAGAGAATGAAATTAGAAAAGGAAAATTTAATCTCAGTGCCATGAAAATCTTCTTGATAGTGAGACATATAATCTGTTAGATAGTTTCTCAAGAAAAACAATTGAAGTGAAAGTGACTGAATTCTTTAGTCCTCACTTTCATTATTTTTCAACTTCTTAAAATTTCATGCAGATGGAATATTGAAGGAAAAGATATCTGAAATTATGATGAACAAGCTGACCAAACACTATGATTTTTTTAGGAGTGAAAAATGCCATTCAATTAGATTATGTCTATTTTTTGCAACCTGTGTATATCTCTCCTCATTAATGACATAAACTGTGCATTTATAGTGAAAGATGTGGCTGAAATGCTAAAATAAAGCCACATAAATATATTGCACTATGAAGCAGATACCTAACAAATGTCACATCAGTCTTACAAAACAAAATAAATCCTCCCAAGGCTTTTTTTAATTAGAACTGCAGTGAATCTTTTCACCATTGTTACGAACACTGATAAACAAACTTCTCGTAACTTCCAGTCCTCAGATACCATAATTGGACTCTGCTGAAAACCTGAACGCATTCTCTTGAGTTCACACTGAGGACTGAACGTACAACACTGACAACTGCACCAAGCCAGTGGGAAATTTATTCTGCATTTGGGTGTTCAAACCAGTTGAGCCTCTACTGACTGGCAGCATTAAGAGCATGAGTATTTTGCTAATGTATTGTTAAGATATTGTTCTACGTGTACTTTTTATATGGTTTATATGTAAGTGTTTGTTAAGCAGGCTAGAAGTTGAACTCTATTGTGCCGATTAGACAGGAGAAAGAAAATTGGAGAGGGTAAGTGTGACTGGAATAATAAGGAAGCCTGCAGAAGTGAGAAGTATATATCAAATACAAAGCAATGTCAGCATGAGAAAAAAAGGACCCTCCAACTTAATGTTAAAAAGCTTGATATATAGCTCTGTGTCCAGATAAGTGAATCAATTACAATGCAAAAATAGAGAATACTTCCAAACATATTGTGAATCCAATAGACTACTTAAAAGTTAGTATTTTAAAGCATAACTGAAAAGAAGCAGTGAGCAGGGTATAGTAGAGAAAGGCAAAAACAGCAACAGAAGAAAGGGAATAGTAGTAAGAAATGAAGAAAGGTATTTCTTTTTCTCCAGGTTCAGTAAAAGTTAAAATATCAGGTTTAAGTTATTTATTTTGAGAACAGTCTTAGTTGCAATGTTCACTTACTTTTAAATTAATTTAGTACTGGTTCAGTAACAGATGGAGGTTCAATATTGTACCAAAGTAAAATATGATAAAATCATCAGTAAGAAAAAAAATGTAAGAAAAAAAGTACATTATTCTGCCACTTGGAAAGAAGTACCATAGAGTGAGTAAGTCTTCATTTCATAAGGATGCAGGTTTTGTTTGTTGCTTGCTTCCATACCTTTTGAAATTCCTGCGCTGCAAAGTGTTTTGTAAATATTTGTGAAACAAGCCTTTTCCATTTAAAAAATCATATGATATTGGACAGAACCTTTTCTCCTATTTCAGCACAGTGTTTTTGTTTTTATTTTCGAGGAAAATGACATGAAGTATTCAAATTTTCTTTTTTACTTGATAGTATTTAAACAGACCCTGAAGTCTGGGAATAGCTAGAGGAGTAAGAGTAAAGTATCAGTGAGGAGGAGGAGGAGTAAGGTTTATTTTTTCCTGACATTTGATAGATTTTACTGCCCATTGAGGATTTTCACAAATAGGTAGTTTCTTCAAATGTGGTTTACATTAAAGAACAAATAAGTTAGCATAGAAGCTGAAATTTTTGGGGTTTTCTTACTCAGGAAGCAAAAATCACACAGACATTTGTGTTGTTGGATGGGTTGTGCTGGAACATTATGCTACACATGCTATACATTTAACTCTTTATTTGTTTTAAAACTTCTTCTAGCTTTTGTTTGGGCTGCATATTTTTCTGCTTTTGTTTTCCACTTTATGCTGAACTAAATTCCTTAGGGATGCCTCATCTTCCTTATTGTCTTCCTCTTTCCACTACCTTCCCTCTACCAAAATTACTCAACAAGTGTCTTCTGTGGGTACTTATGCTCACATTCATGATGAATTTGTCATTAAACTGCTATTCTACCGGGTCTATAAAACAGCAAGATTGTTGCCCACTGCTGCTAAATCTTCACGCATCTCAACACCTAGGCTTTGAAAAACACTGTTTTACACTTGAGAACTAAATTATTTTCCTTCTTATTTCTTCCTCCTGCACCTGACTTCCACCTTTCCAGTGCCTAGGTATATAGGAGCCATACAGGAGCTAGGGTATTTGTACTCCTTGTTTGCCAACTCTATGATCAAAAGTGAAACAATGAAAGTGTGTGTATCTTATAATTCTTTCCAGTGTTACCTAGTGATTTGGTTACATTTGCATGTTATGTTTATATCCTGACTGGGTTCGTATAACTCACAAGACTTCAGTGCAAGTTACTAGCAATAAGAGCTTATTTCCCCAATTTTTAAAGAACAACATATATTACTTCAGCCAATATCAGCTGATTACAATGATTATCAGTTTGCACAGGATGAAAAAAATGTGAACGCTATTTCTGAAACGTTATATGTATATGCTTCTTATATAGAGATGTGTGTGAATATATTTCTGGCCCACATCATGCAGTTTTCGTAATTAATCTCAGACTTGGTCTGAGAATCAAATCTATATGTTTTATTCTTACCCAGCTGTTCCTTCAATGCTGGCTACATGTTGCTGTCTAGACTCAGAAGTAGTACCTGAAGTTTAAGGTAAAAAGCTTGGTGGGGATACATGGTTGCATGAACAAAGTGTACTAGTTTCTGGGAATGTTCACAAAGAAAGCAGCTCCTCTGATACCCTGCACAGTCAATGTAGCATTAGTGTAGGCTTAGGACTAGGTCACAGATTCATCATTTCTCTCTAGCTCACAGAAGCTGTATGAAAGCCTCCCATCTTTGTTCTTTGAATTGTCTTCTTAATACATTATTTTGCACCAATATTACATTGTTACTGTTTGAAACACACAGCAAAAATCAAGCCATCAGTACTGATACTCTATACCCATACACGAGATACCAATGTATTTTATTCATATACACTTTGAGTTGGATTCTAGCTGATATTTTAATCAAATAATTTTTATCACAATACACTTCAATAATTGTTCTGCTGTTGTTTTTTTGTGGGTTTGGTTTTTTTTGGGGAGGGTGGTTGATTCAGTTTTTTTCTTGCAGGAAGAATAATCCTTACTCTAAAATGTCAAAGCAGTTTTTTCTCATAGTTTAGATTTAACTGGAATGCAAAATGCATTGTAGATCTGTGCAAGAAAAAACCCATACAAATTCAAAAGAAGCATGAATGTAAATGCATACAGAAACCCCTTATGTGCATATACACACACTTTGGTGTATGTAGTTACAAATTCTGCAAAGCACTTGAGTAGATTCTGACTACTAAACATGATCATTAATGAAAAAATTAAAGATAATTTGCAAAAGTACTTTTAGCAATGGCTTTTTGTATCATTGCATGGCCTCAGGCAAGTCACTAGAGTTCTACTTACCTCAATGAATCTAGATGTGAAAAGGATACAGTACCCATTCCCTCAGTGAAAAACAGAACATGTATTAATTGGATCTGAACAAAACGGGTTAGATATCTTGCACACATGGACAAATGCTCAACCTGAGTCATTGCACACTCTTGAAATCATGCAAGTATTTTCACATTCGTAGACACAGAATGCCACATTTATTATCAGTACTGGGAACATTTATGCTTTATCACAAAATGATGTAAAGGCCAAGTTGTATATGTTTAACAATTTAGAACCATCTGTTGTGGAGAAAAAAGGTAACTCCTGAGTCAGCCCGAGGTCAGAGATAAAGTATAACTTAAAGTGCAACAGGCAAAAATAGGCCTTCTCTACTGAGACTAAATTACCAGTAAGGTAAACCACCCATGAAGCATCCAGCTGCGAAGTGACTAACAGAAGGTTCAAGGTGAAACAGCTTACACTACATTTACTGAACTGCTATTTATATTGTTGTAGGCATCCTAAAACTTCATTCAGCACTTACAGAGGACAGATCTCCATGAAAAAATCATATAGATCACAAAACAATGGATTACTATTTTAAGAATACTTCATAAATAATTTAATAGCTTACTGTGACGGAATACTTTGATACAGATTTAATTAACACATTAAGCAGAAAGTACACATAGCCTTATTGAAATGGCTTTGAAATAATGGTATTTCATTTTTTTAAATAAAATTATTATTTTCTGCCTGCTAACATATTAAATGCGTGATAACATAAAATATGTTATAATACACTCCTATTAATGAGTGCAAACTCTTAAAATTAGTAGCTTATATTTCCTTTCAGGGTGCTCTTAGCAAACATTTTTCTTTTTCTGGCTTGATGCTGGGTTTTGCTGGTATTCCCCCCAAGAACTATCTGTATATTAATAAGCAGAAATTTATAAAATCTTTTCCTGTCCTACTTGTCTTAGTGCGTCATTGTCATATTGTGGTACAACAAATATATAGCCTGCCAAAATGTTCTTTTGGTCTTTTACACTAACTAAAATGGGCACTGAATCAGCAATTCCATTTGTACATCTGTGACCTTAAAACTATGTATATCTGATTAAAGAGGACTTTCATTTTGCATCTTTATTAATATTGCATCATCTTGTCCTCTGATCAAATCTGACCACTAGTATGTTGCATCCTACATGCTTAGGCCTTTTTTTTCAATTTTTGAATGAAATCTTTCCAAAATAGAGATGTAATTCATTCCTCCTTAATAGGGTGGTTTTGCAGAAGCCATATTCACCTCACATTCATACTTCTGATGTTGTTTGAATTGTTACTTCAAATAACAGCACCCAGAATAGCAGATGAGAGCATTTTTACATTGTTATAAATCACAATAAGAAGTGTTCTGTCCCTTGTTTCAATGTTGTGTTTATAGTCATTACAAACCCCATACAAAACTATGTTGTACTGAGGAGTCCATTATCATTACATGTGCATGTTCTATGCATATGTCAGACACATTACTTCGTATTTAATGTGTTTAATTTCTAAGGATATTCAGTTAAGTTTTCTGTTAAACAGGATATAGGACAAAGGGGTTTTATTTTTGCACAGACACTTTTAATCTCGCTTATTCATTAAAGTTTTAAAGTGCGTACATTGCAAGTTGATTTAAAGTATCTGAACTGTAATTACCATCATTAGTGCTGTACCATCTGCATCTTTCAGGAACCAGCAGATTGAACTAATCACCAATAATTGTTTTCAAGATGTTTAGCACATCTTAAATTTAAACAGCAAAACAAAAGCTTATATTTGGCACTCATTTCTGCCAAAGTCTTCTTTTTCCAGCATCCTATGTCTACACTAGTTCGATGTGCTGGATTAAGCCCTACTTGAGCTTCTACCCTAGCTAAAGTCTGATACATAGTTTTGGAAAGGGTTTGATAGTTTTTGGTTTGTATTTTCCCCTTAGTAGTTCTCATTACAGAGCTATCATACATCATTGCAGGAGATCAGAGCTCTTGATGGGACCATAGCATGGAAAATGAATTACTTTCCAATACAAACACAGTGAGTCCTTCTTAAATCAGCTCTTCTAGTCACTGAAGAAATGGCTGGGGAAAGTTTTATCTGTGTAAATCTATCACACCTGACACAAAAAAAACCCTGACCACTTCAGGTTTAACAGAAGCTAACGCAGTGATCTGACTAAGATAAAAATATTTTTACCTAACGTATAGGTATGTGCTTTTATAATTTTGCTGTTTAACTTGTCTAACAGCCTCCTTAGTTTTTAAGGTTCCTAGAAGTATTTGATAATCCTCGCGTGAAAATTACTGTAACAATATGCTTTCTTTCAAATACAAATACACTCAATTAATTTATCAAATATTTCCATAGAAGACCACCCAAAAGAAAATGGTATAATGAAACTGTATTTTTAATAACATTTAACAAATGAAAATTAATATTTTTTCCAGGCTTCTTAGTGTTTTCTTCCTTTTCTTTTTGACAGTTAAACTTTGATCCCGTGGGTTGCACGCTGCATTTAATGCCTGTTTATATGTAGAACTGCTTGCAGGAAAGAGACTTTAGACTGTAAACTCCCTAGGGCAAACATGTTATGCCACCAACTTTATTTCCTAGTCTTAACACAACCTACCGATATATCAGCCCTCAGGGTCATACTGGTATTGTGCAATCCTGCCCCAAACTCTGCTGATAGAAAGCAGATATGAGAAGGTTCGGTCCACTTCATCTCTTCATTTTTATAGCATGGTTAAGACGCAGAATAGTCTGAATTATTGATTAGCAAAGAGAAACCTGTGATAAGCAAGAAAATTACTTCAGATACTTACGAAACATCCCACCAAAGCAAAACCTGAACTGTTCAGACCTGTTCATTCATGCTGTCCCACACACACCAGCTGTACTTACACTGAATTACATACGTGTCGTATTCACAGCTCCTTCATCTGGAGAACAGGGTCAGAGCCTCAATTTGACTTTAGCGAAGAAGTAGCAGCAGCTCAGTGTTTGTCCCACAGTATTACGGCCAACATCTGAATTGTTAGTCATAAGATAATAACTGACAGCTTCCCGCCACATGAATTGGCACTAGTGTTTTATTTCTGATCAGGAAAGCACTTCTGAAGCAAAGCTCTTAGTCATTTGTAGTTACTGTTCATTGCTGAACATTAGCTACTGATCACAGCATTTAGTTCCTGCATTGCAGTGATGAAGCCCTCCAAGAGATCACCTAGTATTCTTCAGTCATTTACACGTATTCAGGTCACGGAATCAGACTAGAACTAGGGACCCCTGCCCCTCCCTGAGATATAAGATCCCTGACACCAATTGTGTTACTGTCTTAAATCCACTCCTATTGTATGTGCTAACGATTACAACCACATATTGTTTCATAAACACTTGACAGTCACAGATGTTTTATTTAATGGAATCACAGAATCTTTTGGGCTGGTAGGGACCCTAACAGATGATCTAGTTCATCTCCCCCTGCTCATATCAGGGTCAGCTACAGCAGGTTGCCCGCGTCCTTGTCCAGTCACATACTGAAATCTCCAGAGACTTCACAACTTGTATGGACAACCTCTACCAGTGTGTAACCCGTCTCAGAGGAAAAAAGCGTTTTCTTGTGTTCAGATGGAATTTAATGAGTTTCTGTTTGTGTCCATTACCTTTAGTCCTGAAGCTGGGGACTACTGAGAGTGTATCTTCTTCATTTCCTCCCATCAGACATTTACACACATTGATAAGACGCTCCTGAACCTTCTCTTCTCCAAACTGAACAGTTCTAACTCTCTCAGCTTTTGCTCATGTGTCAGGTGCTCCAGTCGATTCTTCCAGTCTTCTTTGCGGCCCTTCACTGGACTCACTCCAGTCAGTCCATATCTTTCTTGTGCTGGAGTATCCAAAACTAGACTAAGCACTGAAGATATCACCTTGCCAGGGCTAAGAAAAAGGCAAGAATCTCCCTGCTAGACCAGCTGACAACACTCTTCTAATATAGTGCAGGATGCTTTTGGACACCTTTGCAGTGATGGCACACTATTGGCTCATGGTCTGTTTGTTGTCCATCAGGACCTCCAGCTAGTTGACCCACAGCACTTGCTGGTGCCTAGAGTTACTCCTCTACATGTGCAGGACTTTGCATTTCCATCTGTTGAATTTCGTGAGATTCATATTAATCCACTTCTCTAACCTGTCGAAGTTGCTCTGAATTGTTGCACATCTCTGATATATCATCCACTCCTCCCAGTTTTGCAACAACTGTGATCTTGCAGAGGGTATATGCTCTCCCAACATCCAGGTAGTGAATGGAGCTGTTAAACAGTACTGGCCCCAGTATCAAAACCTAAGTACACAACTAGTGACTGGTTTCTGAGTGGACTTTATGCCACTGATCACTGCACTCTGGGTCCAGCTGCTCAGCCAGTTTTCTGTCCAACCCACTGTACACTTATTTAACTTGTACTTTGTCAGCTTGTCCATGAGAATGTTATGGCAGAGAGTATCAAAGGCCTTACTGAAATCAAGACAATCAACATTCACTGCTCTCCCTGCATCCACCAAGGTCATTACATTGTTGTAGAAGGCTCTCAGGTTGGTTAAGCTTGATTTCCCCTCTGCAAGTCCATGCTGACTACTCCTGATCAACTTTTTGAATGCTTTCCTGGAGGATTTTCTTCATCAGCTTCCCAGAGACTGAGGTGAAGTGGACCAGCCTGCAGTTTCCCCAATCTTTCCTCTTGCCCTTCCTGAACATAGCAGTGACATTTGTTTTCTTCTAGTCTTTTGAGCATCTCCCATTCACCATGGTTGATCAAAGTTAATTGATCTGCCTCACAGTATCATGAGCCACAGTTCTGAGAAGTTGTGAGTGCAACATATCAGGCCTCCATGGACTTATGTACATCCAGTTTGTTGAAGGACTCCTCAACTTGGTCATCCTCTGTCGAGGGTAGGTCCTGCTAACTCCAGATTTTCCCTGAGATACCAGAAAGGCAGCTTCACCGGTAAGGAATGAGGCAAACAAAGCACTGAGAACCTCAGCCTTTTTGGTGTCATTTGTCACCAGTTCCCCCAACCCATTCAGCAGCAGGCTCACATTTTCCCTAGACTTGTTTTAGCTGTTGAAGTATTAGCAGAATTTTTCCTGAGCCCTTTTCTATTATGACATTTGGATTGTCACACAAGCAAATAATTTTAAATTTGGGGTGTTTTTTTGCTTTTTGTTTGGCTTTATTTTTTTAACAGGTACAGAGCCTCTTAAGAAAGAAGCATTTCCTATTTTTCAACATTGTTGCATTATGCTGAATCTATTATGAAGACTTTGTCAATTTGTATGTACTGGGGTAGTGGTATACTGGTTTCATTTGAATATTTTACTCAACAGAATCAGCCCAAACATTTGGAGACATAAGGACAATTAACAGAACATGCTTTGAGTGTTCTTTTTAATATGTTTTGTTATTCGACCATGAAAGCTCAACTTTGGACTGTTTATTTATTCTTTTCTTACCTTGGTTTCATTTTAAATATTTTATCATGTTTGTCATATTCATCACAAATTTTTTTTCCTCAGTAGAAGTGTTACATGATTTTCCTCCAAGGGACAATGGTTACTTAAAGAGCAGAGTATGAAATGAGTCAAAAGAAGAGACTGCTGTCTTTCAGCTTGGTCTTGGTTCCATAAGATTGAAGAACACATTAATAACTTATTCTGAGTGTGTCTTTTAAATATGTCTAGTAATATATAAATATAGCATTTTATATATATATACACAAAACTGTCCCTGAATAGTAGAAAAATGCATAGATAAGCTTTCTAACATAATCAGGGCTAAGCTTAGGATCTTTCCAATTTTTAATTGATAATGAAATCTAGAGCCCTAAAAGTGAAAGAAGACTAGATACGTGTTTGTGTATTGTAAAGTTACTGTATATAAAGCCACAGATCTTAATTCTGAAAGCTGTATTCTTAAATTTACAGATTCAGAAAAACAGCAAATGTTGTTTGTCTTTAGCGGGCAGAGAGATACAAACATTAGTCAAGGCATTTTATCCAAAATATATATTCTGAGCAATTAGTTCAAGTTTGCAGATCAATAAACAGAATTAGGATGTCATCTAATCACAAAATTATAAGAAAAAGAAAACCTGATATGCCGAGTTTCAGCATCCATGCAGGGACAGGAACGACTCCCACACATTGATACAATGCACAGTCGATTCCCCTTTATTGGTCTGCTTGCGTGGTTATATACATTTTACATATCTGCACACGCAATCACGCTTATTCGGATAGGCTACAGACATAAATCACACGCTGTTCACGCACCCCATATTCCCTTATGATTGGTAACTATGCACTAACGCCAATAGCAACAGACCGCCTCCATATCCTTGAACACATCTTGTTTTTGCTAACCCACATCATGTTTATTCTTAGCTGTCCTTTCCAGCGGCCTGTCCAGCTATGCTAACTGTTTTGCTTAAGCAGCCTAGTC
>Ga0065711_1004640_pt1 | contig 40447 bp, 18 predicted proteins | sample Hoacrofraction12_FD_59098 | JGI IMG/M metagenome (GOLD analysis project Ga0065711, IMG submission 59098) | Hoatzin crop microbial communities from Cojedes, Venezuela - Epithelial fraction 12 v2 (version 2) | ecosystem: Host-associated > Birds > Digestive system > Esophagus > Crop | place... | reverse complement strand
CAGACTCTTTACAGTGGTGCCCAGCGACAGGACAAGGGGCAATGGGCACAAACTGAAGCACAGGAAGTTCTGTCTGAACATGAGGAAGAACTTCTTCCCTCTAGGGTGACGGAGCACTGGAACAGGCTTCCCAGGGAGGTTGTGGACTCTCCTTCTCTGGAGATCTTCAAGACGCGCCTGGACAAGGTCCTCTGCAGCCTGCTGTAGGTGACCCTGCTTCGGCAGGGGGGTTGGACTAGATGTTCCCCAGAGGTCCCTTCCAATGCCTACCATTCTGTGATTCTGTGTTTTTGTGACTGCTGCTGTGCAAAGGCACTCACAAAGGGCAGGGAAACTTCTCCAAAGGTTTCTGTTGAAGCAAACACCGCCCGGAAGGGAATTTCAGCCAAATCTCTTACCATTTACAAACTAACATTCCTTGCACGGTGATGTCCCTCCAACCTCAAAGGCTGTGTGTGACTCTGGTGGTCCCGCAAAGCCGGGCCCCTCGCCTCGCTTGCTCCCCATGGGCACAGTGGGATCGGGGTGCTCCTCCAGCCTGGCCTCCCGCCGCGAACTGGGGCACAGGGAGTCGACTCTGCGTCAGCTGGGCAGGGCTGATGGTGCCAAATATCAGAAGAGCCCTCCAAGATGCTCATCTGCTTCCTAACGGGAACCAGCTGGGCACGGCGAGGAAGCCATGTAACTCCTGCCGCTCTGTAGGGACCCTAATGAAAATGCTCGCCCTCTGAGAGAGAATTTATCCATATTCAAAGCCAAAGTTAAATATAGGCTCAGGGATTTTTTTGTTTTTGTTTTTTTTAAAGAGTGTGACTTGAACTGCAGGTCTGCATTGAGCAAGCACTCTCAACATGTCCTCTAATTACTATCTTGCCTGGGGCTCAGCACTTCCAGATGAAAACTGGATAAACAGCACAGATACATTTTACCTAAAATTAAGCCAAACTGCCAGCGAGACCAATTGCAACCTGCATTTCTGGTGGCTTTCTCCGACGCTTACCCTTCGTCACGTCTCACTCGGACTCACACCTCGCATCCCGACTTTGTCTCTCTCCCGCAGACGCGTTGGCTGGAGAAGGAGATGGTGCCGCTGGCTGCAAGTCAAGTGCGATGGAAGCGCACGAGTCCGCCTGCGAGCACAGCAAAAAGGCAGCCACTCTGCTTCCACCGTGAGGCTGTGGCCCCGTCATGAGGCACTGGAAAGGAGAGCATTTTAATGAAAGTTTTCATTTCAGAAAATATGGGTTTTGTTAGAAAAGTGTTAAAAATTGAGCAATCTTTAATAGTCATTTTATTATGGCTTAAAACAGCAGTTAAAAGCCTCTTGTTCTGTTAAAAGGCTTTTTCCCTGAGATGGAACAATATTTTCATCCCTTAAATGAAAAAATAGTTATAGCTGAGGCCACACTTTGCTTGTTCCTTTCTCTTTACTAACCAGAGGGCTGTGAGGGGAAGCAAGGAAGAACTTCAGTGTTCTCCCTTCCATCTTTGCTGGCCCTGGGCCCAGGGACAGTCAGCCCGGCTGCGGGTTCTGCCTGAGCCAATGCCTGGTGCTGCCCGGTGCTGCATCCTCAGCCCGGCTGCGGCTGCCTGTGGTGTGGAGAGAATCCTGCTGCGGACTCCAGGGAAGTCTCCAAGCCACACGTTTGTGAGAGGCATCCTAGAAACGTTAACGAGCGCATATCTGCAGTGGGAAGTTGAATTCCTTTGTAGCTCCTCGGCCACTGATTTCCTCGGGGCAGTTGTTGGCTGAAACTCTCGTCTTCCTCCGCTCCGCGCACACTGGCTGTGCCGCACTCCCCTCCTGACCTTGCTTCATGGAAACGTCATTTTCTTTGTGCATGCAGCTGCTACTCTTACCCTAGTCTTCCCTAGCTTCCCTGCTCCAGTCCTGCCTTCTCCCTGATAAACCTGCTTTTTTCAGTTTCCTGAACCTTGCGGGTTCTCTGTCCTTTTCTTGCATCACACGTGTCCTCCTGCCTCCACACATCTCCTCTCCTGGGGCTCACCACCAAGCCCCCGGCTGACCTCAGGTGGGACAGCCCCTCGCAGGCTCCAGACCGAACGCGGGGCCAAGAGCAGCAGCGGGGCTGTGTCCTGGCACCTGGGGCTCCCCATTCGAGATGGGCTCACATGGGTGAGAAAGTAAAAACGTAGGCACCTAAAACTAGGTGAGTCCACTGGGTTGGGTAGACTCCATTGCTTGACCCTTACCTCCACATGCACGATCTTCTCTTTTCTGGCCTTACCTCCTTTTCGTGTCCCTAAAACTCTTCCTAAAACTGCCCTCCTTTGCGCCCTCCTGCACCGGCGTCCTCCTCAGCAGCGATGGCTTGCTACGGCTCTTCCCTCAGTGCCCTCTCCCCAGCATCTCCAAACCTTTCCCGCGTGCTGCCACTCACCCTTGGAAGCCAGTTCCTGTCGTGGTGCTTCCACCGGCTTCGTCCCCTCCTTCAGAGCCTCCACTGGACGCTTCCTTGCCTGAAGCCTATCACCATTGATCTACCAAAGCATGAAATGAAAACAAGATCAACTTCGGGCCTTCAGGATCAGCCCACTCACTGGCCATAGCTGTCTAATATTTTGCAATAATTTTTAAAATTATTTTTAATTGTGTCGTGGAATCCCTGGAGAAAGACTTTGTTTTCATCCTCCCTGGGTGGATCACGCAGAAGACAACAGTGCCCTTGGCTTTGAAGGAATCTTGTCCATGCACACCAGCAAGAAATGCGAGCGTCGTCCTGGTATTGATTTGACTGGTGTGATGCAGTGTGACCTGCTCAGGGAAGCTATGGCTGATCTTCAGTGCCATGCAGTTTCCAAAAACGTACAGACATGAGCTGGTGCTGGTTTTCTGGGTAAGGAAGGCAGAGCCGCTGTTTCCAAGATGTTGACCTCAGTGAGGTCCAGCACAGATAAGGCAAGCCTCGAGAGGATTTCTGGACCAGCTTTAAGGTGATACCCCTCAAAAGAGAGCAGAAGATCCTTGGAGAGGAAAGCCTGTTCATCTGAAGCATGGTAAGGGGAGTGAGAGCTTTGGGGAAGGTGGGCTGCCAAACGAAGCACTCTGGATACCAAAAAATAACTCAGGTTGAAATTTTATACTTCATCCCCAAATGCAATGATCCATTCCTACGTTCAGAATGTAGATTCTGGTTACGGATTTTTTCCTCCCGAAATCTCTGCCAGTTTTAAGCAAAAAGTTGTTCTATTCAACCAACCAACCAACTCACTGCAAACCAGAGCTGGCTCGTACCCTGGGCACAGCGGGGTCCATCCCCCTGGGATGACCCTTCCGGGCTGTGCCTCTCCCCGGCTGCCCGGCACCCAGCCCGGGCCCCCAGCCCACCCGCACAGGGCCCACCGCAGGGCCCTGCGTCCTGGGGCTGCGGGGAGGGGTCTGCGACTGCAGAAGTCCCCCCAAACCCAGCCCGCTGTGCAAGGTGACGGGTGAGAACTGGTGGCTGATCTCTGGGCACGCTGTGCCCCCCTCCCTGCCTTAGATGGTAATGGTTCATCAAGCAAATTTTTGTGTTGAAAAATGCACAAAAAAGGCTGCAAGGTCTCTTCTCAAGCTTTTTTCCAGTTCTTACCTTGTTAGTATCAACCTGATAATGAATGAATTCTAATGTTCTCATTGTGCATGAAATTATTCTTCCAACCTTATTACAGATTTTCTGTTGTTGTTGAGATTGCCCACCAGCTTTTCAGCACTCTTGCCACCATTTGCAAAAATGATTTTTAAAATGTGTTCTTGAAATATTTTTACCTTTTAAAAGTCCTCATCACCATTAGGATAAAACATCAAAAACATTTTTTTTAAAGAAAATGGTTTGCAAAATTGAATCAGAACTACTGTTGTTCTGCCATCCTCCTCCTTCTGCCAACTCCAACTCGCCCTCTTCCCCCCCCGGTTTTCAGGTTGCACTCTGTGCTCCAGAAAATTGTGGGTCCTCTAACCCGCCCCCACCCGTTGCGATGAGCAACCTGAAATTTAAGCCATTGGAGATGGGATTTAATACCCTGAACTCCTCAGATGGGCTACCAAAGAAGACCCCGGTTCAGGGGACGCTGCTGCTCAGTGGTGGGCAGCCAGCTCTGGAATGCCGGCAGCTTTGGAAGTGGCCCGTGGAAACAGGCAGACTCCACTCCCCAGGGGTTTTACCTGGTGGTCCAAGGCTTCCGAATCGACGCAGAGGTTCCAGCCCCACGTGCGTGAGCAAGCAGTTACCCACGTGCTTCCGCTGGCAGGAAGCTCCAGCAGAGATGCCACACCTGCGTCGATAGCTTAAGCGACCGATTAGCAGTATGTCGGCAGCGAGACCTTGCAACAAAAGTGATAAGTGACAAATGTGAGGAGTTTTACAGTACTAATGCTTGTTATTGCTTCTCACAAAATGTTACCAAGCTTACAATAATCTTTACACTTTCAGCAAAAATGTGAACAGTATATTTGAATATATTAAAAAGAATTAAAAAAACATTTCACAAAAAACATCTGTTGCCATATGAAAGTCTTTCGGCAATAAGTGCCCACACCAGTATTTAAACATTGTTAAAACTATAATGATTTGTACTAATAAATTATGCAACAAGAGAGGTAAACAAAATAAAATTACAGTATAGCTCTCCGTGTTCCTCCAGTGAGCGTCGGCAGCTCTCGGAAGCTCCGTTTTAGATGACTAATTAAGAAACCGATATTTTCAGAGCAACAAAAATAAAAGCTTTTATTTGTTCATTTGAATATAAAACAGGCGTTATCACAGATGTACAAAGCGTACTGGTGGTTTAACATACAAGAAGGTTGCTGTCCTTTGCACATAAAAATTTCTGTTTGAAACTGTGATTGGCTGAGTCACATGAATTTCTCTAACCAGTCACCACACTCTATGAAATAACGCTGCTAACATTCAACTGATAAAAGGGACAGTCTTCCCTTGGGTAAAGTGTCAAGCAGGATTAAATATATATAATAAACAAGCACCATGAGGAATCTGCTCCTGTTTGATTAGTTTTGTGTTTAAATGTTCATTGTGTACCCTCTTTTTTTGTGCATGTGCATCAAGTTGATTACATGGTTTTGTCTGACTCCAAAAGCACAAGGTCACAAGACAAACATTTTATACATTCTCATGAATGGTTTATCTACAGTACAGTTTCTAATGCAGAACAATCCTTCTTTATTGCTCGGTCTGATGGTGCTTAAATGTTTCCTTCCTTTTGCTTGCACAACAAAACCAGAAACTCGGTTTATCATTTCTCTTAACTCAGGATTTAACAACCACGGATGACAGGTTGCAGAAGAGAGCTGTTATTAACTGCGTTTCACAACTGCATTGCAGTTCTTTTATTCTCTACAAATGCAAAGTTGACTTCATGAAGGTTAAAGTGACGCTTTGAACGACAGCGAGATTTGTTTTGCAGTACTGAGATCAGCGGTAGCAGGACTTCACAAGTTAGTTCACACACTGCAATTATGTTTGTAATCAATCAACATCTTGTCTGAAACCTTACAACGACTTGCCATTAAGAACAGATTTTATTCTTTTCAGGAAGCAGAAAATGAGTTTGACAAAATATAGGACTGGTCTGCAGAGCATGGACGGGGCTATTCACAGGACAGTGGGGGCGGGAAGGATGGCCTGAAAGAAAACGCGTCTGACATGGCGAGATGCTCTGTACTGTACATGCAGACTAAAACGTCCCTACCTTTTAAAAAGATTTCAAACACCCAGCGTTGAGACGCCCTGATACGTGATATAAACACGGGTACATCTGCCCTGCAACAATCTTAGTCATGCACATCCGAGAGCCAGCACGTGAACGGCGTCTGGGACAAGAAGAAAAGCATCCGTGGCCTGCAGCTGGTAAATCCCACTCTTGATCACAGACAGGTCAGTTCGGTTACAACCACGTGACGGAAGGGGAAGGCTGCAAACAAAAGGGGCGCGGGGTGCAGGGAAGACAACGGAACTGGGGGATCAAACCTCTCGTTTATCCAAAGGTAGTAAAATGAAGGCAGCTGTGATGCATGTTTTCCTACTCTTCTCCCGCGACGGCCTCAGGCGGGAGACCGCGGGACTCCTCCGCTCTTGGAACAGGCGGGTCGGTTCCTCCGACGTTTGAACGCCTGCAGGGACCGGTCAGCAGGTGCACGGTTCGTGCCAACCCGGTTGTAGTGACTGTACGCTCCTCTCTGTTAAGGAATAAATTAAAGACCATCGCAACAATCGTTTCCTGTAAATGTAAACTGGATGCATTGGCCACCGAGCTACGTGTCCTAGCTGAGAGGCAAATTGATAACTCTGTGCAAATAACCCCAAAACTTTTCCTTATAGCAATAAAAACACCAACTAAAACAATGAAAAAAATTGTGCAACAAAGTTCTGCAGCTAGACAACAGTGCTATTCCTCAACCTGCCTTTTCTAAGTCTAACAAGTGTATGCACATGCCAGCACGAATATTTATTGTTGCCTCCATGGCAAAGAAAAGAAAATTGTTGTAGTGCATTTTTAGTCTTAAATTCATTCACTGCCTTAAAGGCAGCAATAATTCCACTTGCTGGTATCTAGAGGATTCTTTTCGACAGGGATACTTAGCAATCCAGGATTGCTTCTTTTCCAAAAAATTTGTGAGTAACATTTGATTATCTACAGTGGGAGACACCATGCAAGTGACAAGTACTGCATTTTAAACTTTAAAATCTTTTGTCATTAGTGAATTTATATTTCATATATATATATTTGATGTGATACTATCCACTCAAGATAATACAACACTTTGTTTTTATATTAGTAAACATTTCAAGAGTTTAATATTCTTGAATGTTTTTTCTCTTTTATACTTCTAAAGAGATCAAAATAAATTAAACGTTTTGTACATAATTACAGAAGAAGTAGTTAACTTATGTTATCTTTTCAGTTTAGTACAAAGATATTTGCAAGTTCATTGCCGAAATACACCTTATTTATAAATTTCTTCCATTCTAACGCTAACAGCAAAGGCTCTTTGGCCTTTGGCCTTTCAGCATCTCCGCCAGAAAGCTGCAAGATCTCTAATTGAAAGGTGCTACTGTGGGTATTCTCCTCGTACCACTACGTAGTTTCCTAAGATTTGGGATCTAAAATGGCTTCAGTTAGTAACGGATCTGTATTCATCAGCTTTTTATGACATATTAAAACAGATGACGAAAACAATTATTTGTATTAGTATGCAAATTGTTTCAAAAGAATCCATCTGGAGGGCAGAATAAAAAAAAAATCTACTTCAGCTTAATGTAAAATACAAAGCCACATTTACTCAAAAAGCAGTATTGTCCAATAAGCAAAAAAAAAAGGTTTAAAATGGGCTTTTCCAACACACGGAAGGGCCCTACCCCATAGTCCTTCTTTTCTAAAATTTAGTGGTAAAAGAAAACATTTCACATTTTTATTTCCTGCCAATCGTGACTGCTTTGAAAAGTCGTAATAGAAACAGTTCCATACTGATGAGTGTCAGCATCTTATCTGCACACTTTTTTTAGTGGACACCAAAAAATTTTATACATCTATAGTAAAGTCCATGGAAGCTTTAAGGTACAAGACTACATGTTGTAGGCCACATAGATGGGATCTAGCTGGTCTGCCAAAAATCCATCTCGTAGGTGCATACGTTGTTTCTCTCCACGGGAGTTGATAGGAATTACACCAATGTCCACAACCACCACCACCCCTACAATCAGATAGTGTTCCTCCAGGACCACGTTGGTGACCAAAGGAACCAGGTCCAAAGCTTCTTGCTCCGATCCATCCAGCTCAACTACAACGACCAACAAATTGGTCCAGGTAAACACCGCACTGGAACGAAAGAAAAAATAATTTTAGTGGTGGGGTTTTTTTGTCCATTTCATTTTTTGTCCTGTTCATTCTGCCTTGGTTACCTTTTGTTTCAACTCCTAGGGCTCCTTCTGCGTGCTCACCACAAAGCATAAGGAGCAAGCAAGAACAGGTCCACAGGGCAGAGGCAGAACAGCCCCATCAGCTCTCGCTTTCATGTTGCTGCAATACTAAGTATTGGGCTAAACTTTACAAAGACTTGGGTCTAATCCTTGCACGTCATGCAAGGAGGTAGGAAGGCAATGCGCGATTCCCTCTGAAGCCAGAGAACTGTCACAGCACTGCTGTGTTCGTGAAGGCATGCATGAGCAATGTGGGGGTGGAGGTGTCTTCTCTTGGGTTTTTTGAAGGGCAGCCCAGAAGAGCAAGGGAGGTTAAGTGGAGGCACCAAAAGGAACAGCAGGAACATAGTCCGAGGTGAAAGATCTTTGGGATAAACTGCCTAGCGCAGGGGTGCGGAGCCCTGGGAGGGTTCACCCAGCATGCTGCAGGCTGCGGAGGTCCCTGGGTGGCGGGGAGGGGTGCTGGGCTCACATGGCTGCGTGCCTTCTGCGCAGGGCTGCCTGCTGTCCGGGCAGGACAGAGCTCAGCACTGAAGAGCTGCGATTCTTCTGGACCAGTTGGTTTATACAGAAATAAGCAGCGTCTCCATCTGTTTTATTCTGGCTGTGTTTTATTTCTGCTGGGTTTAAGGGGACAGGAGCCTTTATATTCCTTATTAACAGGTGAGATGGTCAAGGGAACACCATTATGACCAGTATGACCTCTTTACTGAAAGAACTTCGTAAGACCCCAAAATTTTGGTTAAACTCTTGAGCTGAAGAAGGTAAATTTTGCTTTCTGCTACTGGGCATCTTTTCTGGCTCAGGATAATGCATTTATCTTTCCAAATATGGAGGCGGGGAGGGTGTGGAAGTCTGGCGTTTGCTTCCCTCCATCCTCCTCTCCACGTCTCAAATGTCTCCAAAGACTCTGAAGTCTCACAGGAGGTCAGCAGGACTGAGGCTCCACAAAGAGCAATCTCATTCTTCTTCGCAGGTGTTCAAGACACAGACGATGGTTATTTCTTCCTCTAACTTGTTCCACAGCATAAATAATAATATTCTATACATGTAACTCATACCTCAAGCCCTGTACTTTACGCTCCTTTACCTGATAAAATCAGGGGATAATTTCCCAGAACTATCTCAAAGATAAGCATCTGAAAGTTAGGATATATTATGTATATAAGCCAACTTCAAAAAGAGCTACTTACCTTAAGGTCAACGCTTGATCGAGACAGAAGTGTGCTGCTTTAGTCTACTAAGACAATTCTGAAAATCTCTGTATTTTGGAAACATATCTTACTTGCCCAAAAGTTAGCTATGAAAATGTGGTCTATGTTGTTGCTTAGCAGAATGAATTTTAGGAGAAAAGTACTTGCTATTAAAAAAAAATTCATTTTCAGATCCTGCCAAAGTACTATTTGATGGAATTCTTACATGCTTATTGATCTGGAAAACGAACGGGCAACCAAAGCAAGACTGTGCAGGATCCTTTTGACTTAGTACTGCTATGAAATGAATTTTAATTTGTAATTATGTTTTCACAGACATTCTAGTAAGTTTTGATTAATGCTGAATATTAACAAAGTGAAGTATCAGTCTGCACAGGTGACCATCTCCAGAGAGGTCCTAGAATTTTTCTGGATTGTTGTACAAACATCTAAATTAATAACGTATCTATTTTAACAAAAAAGCCTGGGGAGGTTTTATTAAAGTGTAAATTAGCACTTGAAACCATGTCTTAAACCTACTGTTAGCTTGTTACTTGAGAAAGCAATGAATGGCAAGATTCAGGAGCAGGTCCCTAAAACATGGCTTAGAAGAAGTCAGTTTGAGTTCAGAAGACTGATTCTCAAAACCTTCATGAAGCTTCTATTAAGTCCTGGAGCCACTGATGGTCCTAAGAGGGTTTCAATCTAATTTAAAACTCATTTCATATGTCATGATTCTAACTTACTGGTGACCACTGTAAGTAAAATGAAATATTGCCCTTTATGTTCTCACCAGTTGAGATAAAGATATGTCGGCCAGCTTGTACCATTTATGAACACATTAACTTCCTAGCCCTGATAGATAACAAAAAAAAAAAGCAAACAAAAAACTAGGGACCCAGGAAGGCTGCACCTTCTCAAGAAATTACAGAGTCACACCCAACAGATGCAACACAGCCAATGCACTGAGCCGGTAACGGCCTTGTCCTGCTGCCTCCACCCCATCAAATGCTTCAGGAAAAGCAAGGAAGCTGTTGAAACACCTCCAGAGAAAGAGGCCCATAATGGTTTTCTTCTGTAAGCATCATGACTTTACCTATTTGTCATTATATAGAGAGAGAAAACCACTTCCCTCTTTCAAGGGTCTGAAGTTTAAATGAGTAAACAATATGCTTTAATTAAAACACATACACATACATTCTTTCTCAAGACATTTTGCAGCATTAAAAACACTTTGAAAAATGGCTGGTGCAGTTGTACATCACAATGAAAACAGATAGTGCCACTCTTTCGCTTGTTACACACTGAGACACAGGAGGTCCACAATCAGAGGCTGTTGATTTTGTGCTATAACTTCTTAAGAGAGAAGAATAATTTTAAATGACCATTTAGATCTGATCCTCAGTGACAGAGGTTGCACAGCAGGATCACGTGTCAGTTAATAAGTCCCTGCTTTCCCCAACAGTGTTAAATGTTACAAAATGAGCACGTGTTTCTTCGTAGCTGAGGCTGTTTTCACAACCTATCAAGCGGACATGCCCAGTGCCTTTTGTTTGCAATCGGTATCGATGCAGTTAAATCCTTAATGGGTCACTGAAACCGAAACAACAGTGGCCTCCAACAAGCAGAGAGGCTCATGCCCCCATCCAAAGAAAGGCACAAAGTACACAAAAAAGGAAAGATTTAACTATTATATTGTCAAGGGGTGTTTCACAAGAGGACAAGAGGAGGATCTCTAAGAGAAGCTGAAAGAGAAGTGAGAGAAGTGAAGGACAGTCAGGACTAGGACTACGAATGAAAACTGCATGATGGTGGCTTGAGAGAGCTACCAGGCAGAGAACTGGTTAGGAAGAGGTTGGGAACTGTGAGCAAACCAGACGTTGCTGCTCGGAACCACTGTGTGTCCATTTGCTGCAGGGACCACATCAGAGAAACATCTAACTCATCAGCACCCTCTATTTTTTGAGGAGGAAAACACCCTGAATACTTTCAATTTTGGCCTTTGGGCAAGGGTTAGTAATAGTTGAGCATGTTTTCTGAAATCTTGCTCATGTGCCTTGTATGTTATCAACCAACTACTGGGAAGAGTTAAGGCACCAAGAATTATTGGCATGTACTTCTACCATCTTGCAGAAATTCAGTGGCCTTTTTTTCAGTCCTCCCAGCTTACCCCAACCCTTCTTCAGTTGCCACTATCCCACTCAGGATTTCCATGATAATGGAAGGAAAAGGATCCTCAAAGTGCTTTCAGTGGTCTTGAAACCAGGAACATAATTTAAGCATTTTTGGCCACTGAAACCCATGATGACCATTTCTGCAGTGTGATATGGCTGCTTCATTCGCTGCCCAAGAGCTCACACTTTGAGGACACACAGATCTGTGACAAACAGGTACTGCTGAACACATCAATTTATGAATCTGTGGCCATCTTATAATAGGGCTGTCCCCAAAGAGCTTGGTCTGAAAACTTTCCATCCACTGCTGATACTGATCTGACACATTTTCAAGGAGCATTTCACAGCATCCTTGAAGTGTTCACACCGGTCTCTCTGCGGACACAGAAGCCGCCACCCTGCGCAATGGCTACCTGGCACGAGAGCACACCAGCAGTGGTGATGCTCCAGGGGGGAAGCAGTGAGGCAAAACCTCAGCTACAGCCAGTCAAGCAATTAACTGCCTTAATTTTAACAGATACTGAAGAAAACAGAAAGGTGTTTTAAGAAACCAGGTTGGTCGCTGTGCTTCATTATTAAGTTTACTGCTCCAGGCCACACCCTTGCAGCCAGGATTGAAAAGAAAAATGAAGAGTCACATTTTTTACTTGCTAAATCGCTCTGGCTGTTGCGACAGGTTCATTTTGGCTGAAAGGAGAAGAGCTGAGCTGAGGTTATATCAAAACAAAACAACTACCTGACTCAGTCTTCTGATGCAAGAATAATGAAAAGCAATTTGTTCTCGTGTTGGCCTCAAGAAATGATTACCTGCTGTGTGCATCTGATGATGTGATATATTGATTAAGACAACATCATTATTAACTCATTGATTTACTGCTTCAATTTCCATTGTGACCTTGATTTGATCACTGCTTGGTTTATTAATAACCAATTCAAAAGTAACAGTGTGTTCACTAATAAAATTTATTAGTGTGTTCATTTATTTGAAATGTTTGCTTGCTTACTCCTGCTAATAACAGCACTCCTAAAGCTTGAGCTCATACCCGTTTGCTTTTGCTCGTTAGGATAAAAATCTCAAACTCCAAGAAACAGCTACTGACCTACCTGAGAGCTGCTTGGCCCTCTTAAAATAAAAGCTTAATCCTTCACTTGCACTTAAAACCACAAAAGAAAAGAAACATATTGAATGATCTCTGCAGAAAACAGTCCTTCCTGATTAAATCTGTTTGTGAAACATTTCATCCTAAGGACATATTTACAGCCAGGTTGTAAAACCTGTGACCATCCCGACAGGCCACTTCCCGGATCAACTGCAATATCCAAGAAAAACCCCCAGACGCCATAGATATTTCAGCTTTCTGTAAGGGCCCGGGTGTTAGATAATCCTTACCATTCTGTGATGCTCTTGTGTGCTCTAATTACCGAGGTTTCAATATCGATCGGATGGTATCTCATCCCCCGTAACTCCATGGCTTCATCTAATGCACCCACAACGTAAAGTGCATCATGGCGTTCTGGTTATATGGAAATAAATGTTAAAGAGTATGTTCTCAAGTACATTAAGCTACAAAAATGTTCACATTAATATGTAAATAAAGTAAGTATAACATTTATAGGTTCTCCTCGAATTTCTGAAACCCCAAAGTGACTTCCGAAGTAGTGAGAATTTTCCATTACTGCAGTGCAACGCAGAGCAGAAAGTGCAGGAGAGGAAGGCAGAAACACTGATCCCATTTGAAGAAGGGAAAGGGGGAAGTCTTCACCCATCGACCGTGGCATAAATTCCTGTTTTTCTCCCAGGTGGATGCAGAACAGACTCATTCTTTTTTAAGGTGCCCTAAATAGACAATAGGCTCGTCGTTTCTCTCTCTTTCTTTTGAGAGAGAAAGGATGGATTTGACCCTAACAGTACGGATAATGTTTTTCAGTAGCTTTGAGAGGCCAGGACTGATGCTTGAGGTGTATTACAAAGGTGCTTCTCAGTAAACTGGAAATACGTGCTATCTGCCAGGTAGCAGTTTGCTCCTTCAGACAGATGGCAAGCTCTGGAGTGTAATGCTCTTCTAGTACAAATTTTTACTGACTAAAGAAATAAATGAGGCAGAAATGACACTTTTTAAAAGATATTAGGCTGATAATAAACGATTGCATGTTATCCATAAAGAAATAATATTCGCTAATAGACTTAAAAGCAGGTAATTGGCTCTTTTTACATTAATTTAGATGCACGGTGGTAATGTAATGGCAATATAACCTCTACCAGTAATAAAGGGCAGAGAATTTTCTGCACTGGGAGCTAAAAGTGGGAGGAGAACGGAGACTTAGCAACTCTTTGCCAGGAGAAGATTTAAGCCATTTGGATGCTTATGTTGCAATATCCTCAGAGAATCCTGAATTTCCTCAAGGCTGGGCTATCGTTACGCAATGCAAAAAGCCTGTGCAACTGGAAGTAAATCACTTCAGGCAGATGCTAACAGAAGGACTCGGGCAGCAGTCATAATCCGCAGTGATTACTAAAATGCTTTCAGATTCGGTGGATTCGCTCTTTGGCTGAACAGTGGCCTCCTGGAGGTGCTCGCAGCGCTGCCAGAAGCCACCCTTTGCCAACAGCCCTGACTGCCACCTCCGCCAGCCGCCGCTCGTGGCCCTGCGCTCTGCGAAAATCTCAGGGAAGCCCGGTTTGCCCAAGCAGAGACTTTGGGCGCCTGGCAGCGCTGGTTTGCTTCCGTGTGTACACGAGACAAGGAATGTCATAAAAGCAAACAACGAAATCCGGTACCTTCCCGACAGAAACCCAGCCCCCCCGCAGCTTCTCCTGCAGCCTACTGCCTGTGATGCATTTCGGCCACCCCCCCCGCAGGTTTAAAGACAGGGAAGTGTGAGAAATGGACAGCTTCTGTAAAGAAGTTTATAGCAGAGGAATTATCAAAGAAGGTGGTCGTCACAGGAGGGACAGGGCTCAGACTCACAACAAGGCTTTTCCTATCTGCACCAATGCCTCCCTGCGGATACGACTGCGAGAGCAAATGGTGGCATTTTGAGCTGCATTTCCTATTTTCCAAGCTGAAGCACTTGGCAAGTTAACAGTGCCGAAAAGTCACTGCTGGAGGGCATTTACAGCACCTGAGGTACAGCAAAGGAAAAGCAATTGTTTCAGCAGGGAAATCTTGCCCTCTCTTTTATTTTCTCATTATTTTAACTAAGGCTTTTTTGCCATTCTACAGGTGTCACAGACTGAACACGTTGGGTAGCACAGGCCAAGAGACACGGTGTCAGCCTCAAAATAACCCAAATTACGTGCATAGAACCAGATGATGAGAAACCTCTTACCTCCGTTCGCATCTGTGAGCTCTGTTCTTCTCAGGAACCCCAGATAGCCAGTTCGAGCCCAAATAGTCTGTGTGTCTCCAAAGCTGAGTCTTGAATTAAAGTGATCTGATTGCAACGATTCATCTCCATAGATGGTAAAATACCCACTGGCATTGTGAGTGCTGTGAACCCATATCTAAGTTAAAAGCAATTATACTGGTATTAATTAAAGTAGCTTTCCAGAATGAGGCATTATTGAACACTTTTGATGCAAATATTTTTAGTCATAGCTAGATAATACTATCATGCCTGTTAACATGTTTCTGAACCCGTAACTGAGGCAGTTTTAGGCAGAGACCCCAGTCTAACCTCGCTGAAGTCGGAGTGCAGATCTGAGCCATGCCCGGGGGAGAGGGATGCTGGACTCGCGGCTGCGGGGACACCTCCTTGCAGCCCCCTGGCCCCAAGTTAGCCAACGACCTGCACAGCCTCCTTGAGCGGCTCAGCCAGCTCCAAGGTCTGCTTAGTTCTGGCAGTTTGCAGAAGATCCGGCAGATCACAGTGCTCTTTCCACAGATCCCCCTCCCAGTTCAGCGTACTGACTCCAGCAGGGCATCCTCCATGAACACCAGACACACAGATTATTTTAAAGCGTGAGGCCGGGAACCTTCACCTATGGAGAAGGATTCTTTTCATCTAACTCAAGGCACCACAGAAATACTTACGATTTCATAGTAATGAAATCTTACAGAAGAATCTTAACAATTAGATTGTAGTCTTAATTATGACTAAGCAAATTCTTCATTTTGTTAATTAAATCTTTAATTGCTCATTGAAAATAACATTGTTTTCTCTCTCTAGAAACATAAAATAAATTGGAAAAACATATAACCTTGCTCAAATCAGCGAACAAGAGTACTTCAGTGCATTGAAGCACAATGATTATAAAGCAAATAGCACTAGAAAACCACCTAGCTGAAATTAGACTAATCAATAAACTTATGTTTTCATGTAAATTTCCATCAGAATTAGTGAGGCACTGAGTAGAAAACAGTTAGAAAAAGCAAATTTTTTTTCATTTTTTTAACAAACTTGAGATATTATTAGTATTTATCAAGTATATCACTAACAATTTTAATAATGATACAAATATCATGCTACACACTTTATACACTACAAAGATCTGTATAATTCACCATTTTCTTAACCACACATTTGTTAAGACATGTTATAGGAAACCACTGACATACATGATGATAGTTTTATCTCTGCAATTTAGTTCAAAGCACACAAAGGTTAAGTTTTCCTGACTCACCTCACCAAGATGAGAATCTCCTAAGGGTCCCTTTGTTTCTGGATTAGCAATAATGATACGCACTCCTGGGAGGATCTACGGAAAGAAACCATGAAGGCAGTGAGAAAGCAGATACTGGCTTATGCAATCGTACGCTGACTCTTCGTCCCCCAAAAACCTTCATTAGAAACTAGAAGAAATCCTTAAAAAGTTAAAGCAGACTTATAACATAAAAAATTAAAATAGTCCATAAATGTAATAAATTCTGAGATATCTGGGAAATGCTACAAAAGCTCTTCTCTTTGTGAGAGCTGTTCCACCACTAAAAACTCCTCAGAAATCAAATGTTGACCTGGAATACAAAAACCCTACCAAACGGCCCAAGTCTCTCTGAGAGGATATACTAGAATAGAAAAACAAACCCGCTAGCCGCATGAAACTGGCCTGAAACCAAGAGAGAGCCAGAGGCACCATGCAGTCTCCCCAGCACGAGGCCCTGCCAATGACTTTGTGTAATGGCCATTCCAGACTACAGAGGTGGGCAGCTGGTAAACCCTAAACCAGAGAAGGGAGCATCCTCTGCACACGAGTGTTCGTAAAGCTGCAGTCAGAAAACTTCAGGGGAGCATCCATAGTGCGAGGGCAGTTAGTGAGCAGGGAGTGCCTCGGTGGCCCAGTGCAGCGGTGACAGCACCTCTCCTTTCTCCCTAAGGCAGAGCATGCTTAGCAGCAGACCTCGGTCACCGGCGCATGGCCAGACACTGCGGCCATGGACGGAGCTGAGAGCAGCACCCCAGTCTCTGTGTTTCAGCCCTGTGTCCTCGCCCTGTCCCCCCGCGATGCCACCCACCAGGGACGGTCCCTCTGCAGGTGACCAGTAGCCTGTGGGTACAGCGCTGGTCATCTCAGACCAGTTCTCAGTGCAGGTGGGTCTACATCGATAGAACTGCCTTCACCAGTGGCACATTTGTTAGTTGTTTCAGGAGTGAGATGCAGCGGATTAAATATCTTCTTTTAGGCAAAAAGAGGGAAATGCTTTTTGCACAAAAGAGGGAGGTACAGCTTTGGAGAGAGCAGCAATGCATCAGCTACCACCACCGTGCTGTAACCGCAGCAGTAACCAAAGGTCTTCAGTCTGCACAGCTGATAAGGCCTTCAACACCACATTGAACATGAACAGACATGGAAATTTACTGAAAATATTTACCATAAAAGTTATCTTTAAATCTTCTTTCAGTACTTACTTTTCCTGACTCCATGAGGGGCAAACTATGTGGAGATCCTCTTTCGACTAAACGAACTCTGTAAAATACATGTAAAAATAATATGCATAATACACGGTTGCATTTATTTGCTTTTCATTAACATTTATTTCTAAAAGGAATGGTTAGTGGTCACAGAGATTACTGTTACTTTTGGAACAGATGAAGCTTATATCCTGTAGAACATAACCGGGCCCAATATTTAATCTTTGTCAAGACTTACGGCTGGGAAAATAATGAAAAAAAGATGTGTGTGAATGTTTTATTAAATAATAAATTCTTCAAATGTAGTTGGTGCCTTTTATTTGTTTTTGGTACTTTTGTAAATGGAATTCCATGCACACATTTATTCACAACAAGAGGGATCTAAAATATTGATTTCCCACAAGAACGTCATAAATGCCAGGGCACAGACAGAAAAGCATGTGAGCTGAGTGAGCAACCACATTCCATGAGTAGCTAAGGGTTGAAACCAAAGTCATATTGAAATAGCTCATAACCTGGCCTCAGCTTGAAATCTGCATTTGCAATCTTTTAATTATTTTCAATGGACAGTGGTTGATAAACATTTCAATAACAGAAAAAGGCATTTAATGAAAAATGTTATTACTGCTGAGGTCAGACCCTTTCTTTGAGTGTGGCTTTCTGGTCCTTCCTATTCCTTTCTTAGATAACTTATTTTTCCACTAAAGGAACCGAAATGACAGCTCTCCTTCAGTGGTATGACGGTCTGGAAGGAAATTTCTCATTTAACCTTAGAAAAGTACTCAGCAGGTTAGAATGGAAGAGACTTTAAAGTCCTAAAACAGCTGATGATCTCAGCCAGTACGGTGAAGAAAATTTGGTAACATCTAGACATTCCTGCATCCTAAGTGAGATAACTTCAAAGCTCTAACAGCCCACGGAAACCTTAAACTTCCCACTCCCGAACATTTTTCATAATCTACTTAACCCAATTTAATCTGGACTTCTGTCAAAAGAGCTCTTCTTACTCCTTTCCTCCCCTCAGCTCTGTGATTAGAAAGAAGAAAACCAATACAAGATGCCTAAAAACCAACCGTGTAAAAGGCAAAGATGAAATGTCCAAAGAGAGGAAGACATAGCTACGAGTAGATGGGTGGAGAACTGGATCCAGTTAAACTGATCATAAAACTGCAGTCTGTTAGGAGCAGTCACGATAGATCTTTTTTTGGACTGTTTTGAGGTCTTTTTATAGAATGAGTACCACAGTGCTCAGTTTGGGAAAGGAGCGGTGAGACACAGAGAGACCTCAGCTAGAGGTCCCTTTGGAGAAGAACAAAGCTTTGGCAAGTTGAGCCCCTAAACACAAAGGAGACGGAAAAAGATCTTTTTTTTCCTTTTTTTAATATTTCATTGCTCCAAAAGTCTTCTATAAAAGTTGGGACTGTCGAGGTCAAGGCAGGAATAGTGAATAGTGTTTTATCTGCAGTTCTGGGAAGTCTCTCAGCCTTGATGGATGGGGCAGGGCTAAGCCCTGAGGCATTGCACATCAGTGAGAACAGTTCCTCGCACTAACAGCAAGAGATACAACCCAAATATCCAGCGATTTCAGACTGATTTTCCACGTCATTTTGAGAGGAAAAAGATGTGAAGCGCCCTACAAAGGGCACTGCCAGGAGCACGCACGGCTAGGAAGCTGCAGCCCGACCTGCTCTCCTTCAAGGTGCGTAAGAGGAACCACCTTCCAATGTTTATTCGACTGCCACAAAACTCCCAGACAGACAGAGCCTGTTGCTTTAATTATCACTTCTGCGTGTTACCTTTAATTTTGTATTGTCTTGTTTTGCACTGTATTGCTCCCTTAAACCTCAGTTGTGTTACAGGTGTGCACACGCGCCTACGCTTACTACATCATTTTCTGTAAGTTTTTTCTTTACTACATCATTTTCTGTAAGTTTCTTCTTTCCCACAAGCTGAAGAGCAGTAGGGCCACCACTGGNTTCCCAGCAAAAGCAGTGAAGCTACGACACCCATCTGTTCCACCAGGGACACAGACACAGGGCAGCAGAAACCCAGGCCACAGCAGCTTCGCTATAAGGTGTACATGCAAAGCTAAACTCATGCTACTCTCTAAAGAGTACGTCTCCAGAGGCCACACTTGTGTTGCTGTTCAAACGGCAAGCTAAATCATAGGTATTTAGGAGTACGTAGCAAAGGCTTTAAAAATAACTTGTGCATATGGAAACAAAATCAAATATTGCAAAAAACAGTTAACAATGCCTATATTTCTGCCTTTTTATATATATATATTTGTTTAGTAAAATCTGTACTAGTGTATAAATAGAAAATGCCTTTAACTGAGTTCCTCCAAACAACTGATGTCTCCAGTCTTTAGATATGTATTTGCAGACAGGTAGCCGTTCTTACAAGAACTAGACATTGTCTCCATCACTGGATACCTCCTTTAGCAGAGTTAGCTAATTTATTATTAACCAATATCTGTCAAATAGATTTAGTCTTAAAAAAAGAAACAATTGAAAAGACCTCAGCCATATGCAGTGTTAAGAAATATGGCGTAAGAAAGGTCAGGAAACAATTTCTTTAAGATTGGTTTAAAAAGTATTTGATTTGGATAATGGTAGCAATAAACCTCTGGGGCAGGAAAAGAGTATGTCAGAGCTGTCCAGCTGCCCAGAGACTCTGTTGGCCTTTGCTCCTTTCCTGTTATTAAGACACACTTCAACGAAGTGTTGCTGAACTCCAGGCCTAGCAGAAATCACATATAATAAAGCTATACATTCCACAGTCAATGAAGTGACTACTGGAAATGAATCAACGCTCATAAATCTGATTATCTCTTTCCTCTTCACTTTTGGCATCTGTGCTTCCCACCTTGTTCTTATTATCCCTAGCGTATTCTTCTAGCTCCCTCTCCACCTATTTCCTTTAACCTCGTCTGATTTTGTAGCACATGATGATCCAGAAGGCGCAACTTCTCAGTTTCCCATTCTGTCAAACCACTCTGTGCTTTCCGTCTCACATCCCTACAGAGCTATCACGGCAGCACACTAAACATAGACACGGCATTTCCTGGAGGTTTTCTGCAAGGGCCCTCTTAGCGCTGAAAAACTTGGACTCCTTTTTAAAAAATTTCTGCTAAGCTCACAATTCATTTGGGAACATGCTGTTAAACCTCTAACTCTGAAATAATAAAAGATATTTCAAAAAAAATAGAAGTAAAACATTAGATTCTGATGTTACCGACTCCTATGTGCACACTTGATTTTAAGTGCGTAATAGTCTTATTAACTCTATGGGGACTAGTACTGTGAATTAATTATGGACATCAGGCAATAATTTTAAAAATGAGTTTTACTGTGCCTCAGCATAAAATAATTCAATTGTTCCCACTCTTCCCCAAGAGATTTCCATTTTTTGACTGACAAACACAGGCAGCAGACACGACTGAAAACTTCTTTGCTTTCCCTCTCGAGGGAGCAGCATCGCTATCAAGGCTGGTCTGGTAGGCAAGGTAAAAAAGCAGCCCATTGGGCCCTTGCACAACACCACCTCTGAATCACCCAGGTGATGCTGGCAAAGAAACCCATGGCTCCTTACAGCCGTCTTAGGACTACGTTAGTAAACCTTCTCCAAATACACGAACAATCACAAGGTCCTTCCAGACAGCAGAGGTCTAGAAAGGGCACGACCTGTTCCTCTGTGGTGTTCCAGCCATTCTTTGTTGGGAGTGAAAACAACCTCTTACAACGCAAGTACAGAGCCTTCCCACTGGTTTCTGCTGCCTTTGAGTCGTGCTGGGAAGGGCAAAGGAGAACATGGCAGCAGAGCCAGCCTGGGCAAGGAGCCTGGAAATCAAGCGGATGGGAGAAAAACGCTGCCCTGGGGCGTGACAGCTGCGTTTGCACCTTCTGGCGGTTTGCAGCCAAGCTGAGAGGGAAAAGATAAATGAGTGACCCAATGTCGGACAGCCGTGGAGTTTCTCTCCCACCAAACTGTCTCACTGGAGGGGAGAGGCAGAAGATGGTTAAGAATCATTGCAGTGTTGCAAACCTATAAGCAACAGTGATATGCTTATCATTTCCTCTTGTTATTTCTAACTAGCTCTCCACACCCAATTCAAAAATCGGTAGGATTTACATAGTATAGCATAAGACAGTATAATTTTTGGAATTTTCTTCACTTGTTCTTAACAATTAGCCTTCTTCCTTAAAAAAATCTCTAACGAGAGCTACACAGTTGAGAAAGCTGCCTACATTTCAAAGTTTGGCTACTGGGATTTAATACGGAATGCAGCTACAACACCAGTATGTGCTGAACTTCTTTTCTAGTTACAATTTAATACATTGGACAGATTTCGCCTCCTTTAAATCAAACACTTTCTATAGAAAAGTAGGACTGAAATCTGACTTCAGAATGAAAATTGGCAAGGTATTAAAACGAACCAGCATTGCAATCACTGTGCAGCAAGGGGGATATCGAAACACAGTAACAATGTCTATCTGCCCAACTGTCTTACATGAAACTGTAAATTTTGTTTATGTTCCTTTTTAGATCTGGTCGGTTCGGTAGTGAAAACTCTCCAAAACATATTCCACAGCTTGCTTGTATTTCACACTAATCAGAGAGCAGAGCTGTTAACTACTGCTTTGGGAATCTGCAGGGGCTGGAGCGTGCAGAGCCGTGCTAACCAACGTTACGATGCCATAACTGGGCAAACCTTCAAAGCCGGCTGTGCTGTTGCTCTGAGCAAGACTTTGGATTCTGTGATTCTAATAGAGATGGAAAGAAGCTATTAGGTCATCCAAGTCTCGCTCCCTGCCAAAAAAAGACTGTTCCCTGCAGTGCACTTTCGAGTGCTTTGTCTACTCCTGTTACGGCATTTCAAATGATGGGGCTTCTTCCACTTCCCTTCCAAGCTTGTTTCTCAGCTGAACGCATTTCATAGTCAGGAACCTTTGTACTGCGACGTTTGGCACAAACTGTTCTTAGCTTCCTCTTGTTATTTCTAACTAGCTCTCCACACCCAATTCAAAAGAGATTTTCCCATTGTCCCTTTTCAAGTATAACTCAGCTAAAGAGTTTGCCTTTTACCCTAACACTTGGCCAAAACCCACTTCTTGAACTTTTTTCTTCCCTTTATAGCCATTCCCACAAGCTGAGCCATGGTAACTGCCCTCCTCCTCCTTGCCATCCTGCCAGGATCTTCTGCTGTTAGCCAGGGCCTGGGCACTGAAGCATTGCATCTTCCATCTTCTCAAGCTCTTACTTTCCTACCGACCCTTAATTATTCTTCCTCCTATCTTGAGCGGTCTGTTCTCACATCATGCCATTTTGCAGTCACGCCAGCTTGGAAGTCCAGCTTCTTGGTTTGTTAAATATTTTCAGTGTTCTATTTTGCGCGCTGCTTTATTTCAGCAGCCTTTTAGGATGCTGCCACTCTTGAAAACCTTCAGCAAAAAAACACAGAGGAAAGCAGATAGGATGTGATGCAAGTGTAACCTAACAGATACTGAAAATACGCTGTATATATAGAAAATACCAAAATTTGTCTCGTAAGCCCCCTCCTTGTCCACAGCCTTTCTGTGGCAGAAAGAAACAGATGATGGTCTCTTCAGTTTCATTCCAGCCCCATTTCTTAAGTTTTCCTGCTGATTGTCATCTTACAATAGAAGTTGAACTTGTGGGGAAAAAGTGAAATATTGAAGGAAGCTGTAAACTGAATCTGAAAAAAAAATGTTGCAGGTCAGAAAAAGAGGTTATTTCTGTTTAGTGTTTCAAATTTTTTGTTTTGTTTTGAAATTTAAATTAACTCTCCAAACTGAAAATGCTTTAACCACTATCAGCAGCAAAAATTCCAAGGTTAAGAGTGTTTTGACTACTTAGAGAACTCTATCTTTTTCCTTAATCTGAAAAACATCTGTTAAAACTGACTCTCCTGATTTCCAACAAAATGGTCTTTTCTGGTGGAAAAAAGACAACCACCCACTTCACTACAAATCTTAACCAAAATCTAATTGTAAGGTATTTAATGACAGTGAGCACATGTGCACATCCTGGCCTGGGGTCAGGGCTCTTTGACAGTCCAGACTTTCAGTGCAGCTCCTCTTTACTGAAATAATAAAATACCTCTACATAAACTATTCCAGAATTTACAAGTCAATGAGCTCATTCTACCAAAAATGGAAATATGGACCGAAGAACATAAGCTCTGTCTTCCAAAATGACACACCCTGTTCAAACAGCCAGATCAGGAAAGCAGGAAAATGACATAGCTGAACAGTTAGGCTGAAGGGAAAATCCAGATAATGAAGAAGAGTTTCCCTGCATCATCCCGGCTAACTCAGAGCAGTTTTCCACCCATCACACATAAATTCAGATAATGGATAAAGACAACTGCGACTAAGAAAGGGAGTTTTGGGATTGAGGCAAACTTTAGCCAACAAAATGAACAACCATTAAATCTTCTATATGTCTATGACATATTTTAATCCTGTTAATTCTATAATCAACAAGTTCAGTTAAAGAATTAGCACTAAATCACTTCCTTTAATGTAAAGACTTTTCTTCACTATGAACCTAAATTATACTTCATGTCCCAAATTCCCTGAGGTCAAAAGCAAACAGCTTCCAATCCTTCAGACGGCTGAACGAAGAAGCAGAGAAGGTTACACCAGGATTTAAGACAGTTCAGAAAGTTGCAAAGTGGTCGAAATGAGGCAGGAACTCTGGTCCAGGAAGGGAAAACTCAAAGCATCAGGGATTAAAAAAGTAATAGCCATTTTGTCATAGAAGACTACGGGAATAGGTAAAAAAATCAAGCCATGTTTATGTCTGTTTCCAACCTTGGAGTACTTTAAGTTCAGCCTTTGTTATACATGAACCACATCAAATTTCTTTAAATTAACTTTGCACATTGTGTAAAGCCCAATACACCACTATTTCAAGCGAATGCAGTGGAGAATCTTGCCTCCCTCCTGGCCCCGCCTCACACCTACTGTGCCCCATCAGGCACAGCATCACCTTTCTCTGTGCTCCGGGGTCACATCTGCAAAACCAGGCATAATACTGCTCTCAGCTGTTGGCTTTTTATTTAGACTATAAACCTCCCAGGACATGTTGTTCATTGCTAATTGTTTTTACATCACTTTTCATAATCACAACTGTGATATGATGATTCTGTTTAATGCAATATGCTTTTTCTGTTTTGTAACCCTTTATCTTCCCAGTTGTAACTGAGAAAAAGAGACTCCACACACAGGGAAAGCTTTCACTGTAACAACTTCGGGATCTGGAAACTTTTTCATATAATTAAATTCCTCTATTTGCTGTTAACAAATGATACAAATAATTTTATTTTCCCTGATGCAATATTAATATTTGATATTTACACAACATTTTCAAAGGTAAAATTTCTGAAATCAAGTCATTCCCTTTCACCTGCCTCCTTATCTTGCTACAGGCTTCAAAATTCACACCAGCAGCTGACTCACGGAGAAGGCACCCTGCGTTTTTGGGGAAGAAGTTTTAGAACGTTCCCTCTCCTTAACAACCACCAGGGACATTTCCTGTGCACGGAAAACCTCAACACACGGAGCTATTTTTTTCAGTTGAATTATAACTGCTGATTATCACTCTGAAGAAAAGGTTTGTGGTGCCACGAGCAGCAGTGCACTGTACAGATGAAAGCTCTGAAAAGGGACAGTCCTTTTCACAGGAGACTTACTGGGAACCCTGGCTGAGCTTCACAAGCCTCTTCACAGAAGCAAGCTCATCTTCTGCAACAGGCACTTCTAGTATATGTAACATAAAGAAGGAGATGGAAGTCTTGAAGCAACATATTAGGAGCTATTGAAAAGAGCTATTTAAGAGGTTATTACATCTCTAACAAACTTAGTAAGGATTCCTCATATAAAAACAGGATGTTTTTACTGCTTTTCAGAGCTCTCCTTCCCAGCCCTAAGCATTCGATATTCTTACAGCCAAAGACTCCACTGACAGGAGCCCAACGAGTGCCTGAGGCTAGCAATGCTGGAGTGGGTGACAAAGGTGACAGAGCCCATTTCCCAGGAGTAGCTGCCAGCACAGCACCCTCCACTGAATTATTCATGGCGAAAAACTGTCAGTGCGTGGGACTGCAAAGGCCTCATCCTCCGGCAAAGGCTGGCAAGCGAAGAGGGGAAAGGAGGGGGATGGAAAGCACTTGGGAATTTCCATCTCCCACAGCACATGCAGTCTGTGGCTAGGCCCGCAGCACCTACAAAGGCTCGCTCCAAATTTTACGTGTATTCGTTAAATATTGTTCCTTCCAAAGCAGGTGTCTCTATTGCAAAATGCACTCTAAGGTGGCGGTGTGGGAAAGCAGCACGTTCTCCTCCACTACTGAAACAGGAAATGTACCCTCTGTTTATCACTCTCGGCATTTTTAAAGAATCACTCTTAAGTGCTCCATTAGTAGTATACACGAAAATGAGGGAAACCAAGCAAATTATGCCTCAGAACACACTCTCTGTAAAAATCAAATACATAGTACATTTTATCTGTAAAGAAAATGGAAGAATGAAAATTCCATTTAAAGACTTTCCTGTAACTGTATGGTTAGACTCAAGGCAAATTCTGGGAGAGATAAAGTAGTATGGCTTGTAAGTGGAAAAAAGGAAGAGTTGTTCATAAATCTTTTTCAGAAATATGAGCAGCCAGCTTGTTTTATCAATTCCCAGCTTCTGTAAGGAGCACGATTGAAAGAGAAGGACCTGTAACACCACAGAAGCTCTGAAATGGGAAATACTTCCTTTTTTTTTAACAGCATCAGACATTCTTCAGGAATAAAAATGTTTGTGTATTTTAATAAGCTGGAATATTATTGGGAAATTCAAAACGGTTTGTAAAAAACAAGCTAAAATGGAACTATCTAGTTCTTTTACTCATGTTTGAAGAATCACATGCAAATGGCATTTGCAAACAATTGCACAAATGTACAACTGCATGACACCTACTTTCCTGAAAAGCTATGGCTTTTTGTTTTCCCTTTGCCTTACTTGGTACACACGACAGTATCCGCTTTCCCCTAAGCCCTCCAGGGAAATGTAACTGAAACTTCTTGATTTGTAGTTAAAGTATGATAAACCACATCCTCTTTAAAAAAAACACATCTAGAGCCAACTCTTATTGTCCTGTTCCACTAAAACCATAATATTCTGATCCTTGGAAGATTACTTCATCAAAGAAGAAACAGACTTGTTTCAAGGGAGGAAATACTTCAAGAGCTACTAAACTTTCCTTAGAAAGCACAGAGATTGCATTGTAGCGTTCCCATCCTCCCAGTTTACTCTCACAGCTCAGACTGACTGGGACAAGATGGGGTGATTTCCCATCTGAAAGTTATGGGATGTTTGTCCCTTTCTCCTGCTCTGCAACAGAAGTTGCTTTCTGCCTGGAAACATGAAGCATCTTTCAAAGCTTTTCTAACAGTTACATTTACAAACTTGGTTATAGCTCCAGATCCCCATACATAAACGATCCAGTCCCTTAGATGATGCTCTGAACAGTTTGCTCCTCTTCAGTTTCCCAATGTCATCAGCTTTATTCCTAATCACTGACTATCCAGCACACAGAGGCTGAACAAGTCTCTCAGTCTGTCCCTCGATGCAGGCAGGAACAGCTAGAGAGAACCTTGCCTTCACGTTAGACAGACCAGAACTGCTCCTCTATGTCAGAACTGGAAGTGTTGATATGATGCTTATCATCCTCAATCAATTTTTCTTTCTGGAAGACTTTTTTCCCACACATCAGAAAAAGTGCCAAGGGGATTTTTGAGACAGCAGTGTTTGCATGGCAGAACCTAAACACAATACCACTAAAAGGCAAAGGCTACATCTTCTCCTGAGCAAAAACCACGAAAAACGAGGAGAGCTTTGCCAGTACCATGACAGACAGCTTAAACTCACTAATGAGATTCTGCAAGCTAATGGGCAAAATGCCCCAAAGCCATGCATTTCTACAAAGACTCCTTAAAGGCAAACTGCATCGTAACTTCTCATACTTAAAACTTAGAGGGACTTGGGTTTTATTGTAAAGACCTAAACACCTCCTCCTCTCAGCTGAGTTGCCTCTTCTACTGACTTCACAGGGATGAAAGGCTTTTCATTTTTCCATGAAAAACCTGTTTGTGTGATAATAGCAAAAAGCCCAAACAGCTGAAGTGTCCAACCATACCCTGGGCTGCATCCCCAGCAGCGTGGGCAGCAGGGCAAGGGAGGGGATTCTGCCCCTCTGCTCTGGTGAGAACCCACTGGGAGTCCTGTGTCCAGCTCTGGAGTCCCCAGCACAGGAAAGATGTGGACCTGTTGGAGTGGGGCCAGAGGAGGCCACAAAAATGACCCAAGGGCTGGAGCACCTCTCCTATGAGGAAAGGCTGAGAGACCTGGGGCTGTTCCGCCTGGAGAAGAGAAGGCTGTGGGGAGACCTTAGAGCAGCCTTCCAGTACCTGCAGGGGCCTATAGGAAAGATGGAGACAAACTTCTTAGTGGGGCCTGTTGTGATAGGACAAGGGGTAATGGCTTGAAACGTAAGGGAGGGTAGATTTAGACTGGATATAAGGAAGAAATTTTTTATGAGAAGGGTGGTGAAACACTGGCACAGGTTGCCCAGAGAGGTTGTAGATGCCTGGACACATTCAAGGCCAGGTTGGATGGGGCTCTGAGCAACCTGGTCCAGTTGAAGATGTCCCTGCTCACTGCAGGGGGGTTGGGCTAGATGGGCTAAAGGTCCCTTCCACCCCAAACCATTCTATGATTCCGTGATTCTAAAGCAAGAGACAATCTAAAGAACAAAAACCACGGGTAATGTGTGACACTTGGAATTAGAGCCACCCATATGAAGAGATCCTTGAAGCTTGGGATGCCCGGAATGGCGCTGCTGGAGGCAGTACTTGACACAATCCCTTCTGTAAAAGAACGTGTTACGCATGCAGCACTGGTGGCTTTTTGAGGCCAATGATTTGTGACGTCTGCATTTTGAAGCCTTCACCAGGCATGTAGCACCTCAAGCCTCAAAATATTCTGCATGCTTTACCTACTGAATCTCACTGCAAAGGAAAAGGTGGCTGTGTGTCCAAGGGGGCAATAACATATTTTAATTACCGCTTTGGACCCCACACAGAGTGAATAGCTGAGGATGGGGATTTTCTGTAAGCTGTGACTGGGCTCTGTATGCTGTAACCTGTTAGAAGAGCTGGAGAAAGCACTTCTCCCCAGCACATCAGGGAGTGCTCTTCAAAGTTTCTTTCTTGCTACCATTGGCAAATGGCTTTCAAGTATGATTAATCAATTAAAGTTTCACAAAAGGTAACCATTTTACTGTCACTTGCCATTAGCATGTCTCCTGCTGACATATTTCCCCCCCAGCCACTTTTCCCTACAACGTGACCATAAAACAGCTATCCTCCACGCCACGACTGTGCTACGGAGCACTGCTGCGGCTATAGTTTAGATAATAATTTAGCTAAGTAGCTCTTTGTCTGGTAACCCTATAATAAGAGTATTTTTCAAGGTAGATGGAGTAGAAGTGTTTGAGAATTAGAAAAAAAAGCTCCCATGGCTTTGTTGCTTGGTATTACCCGAAACAATGTATACACAACATGAAAGTTGCATTAAAATACGGAGAAGGATAAACAACTGACAACCTGAATAAAAGGCTATTTTCCTTTTCCTGCATGAAGTCTGAAATGCTGGAATACATTAAAATGGAGCCAAAGCCTTAACTGATTCATTCTGACAGAGCCTGCTTTTGAGACTGGGCTCAACGTATAAACAATCTATAAAAATAAATCCTAAGTAACTGTTTTCACATATCTTTGAAACACTTCAAGTGTTCCCTTCTTTTCTTGGGCAATGAGATTCAGAATTTCCATCCTTCAAAATCACCTTTGTCAATGAGATAATGTTTGAGCAATTCTGATGGAAGTTCAGAGCTCTCTGAACACCCCGAAGTCCAAAATGAAAAATAAGATTTAACACAACATACAAATGACTTCCCAAGAAATCAAATCTGCTAGTGAACTAAGTATATACAAGGGTCGCTTTTTTTTAAGAGGTACGCTAACTTGCATCACTCCAAGAAGGTGTCAGTGACCATGTAAGAAAAGATACTTACTTGTACAGCTCCACAAACTGCTTGCCTAATAAATAGAGTAATCAGATTAAAATAATTGTTCTAATGATGGAGTGGGAGTATTTCAATGAGAGACTATGGCTACCACAGGCCACACATTGAATGACAGCCAGACTAAAAATTAATAACTTGAACCCAAATATGTCTTGGTGCTTCTCGTCTGTTTGGCAATATCCTACATTTGGATTTGGCTCCCTCTTTGGTGCCAGCTGCCTCACCATGTCTGTGACCAAGACACTATCGAAGCAGCTCACCATTACATGTAGCTCAGAAGGAAATCTGATAAACCACAAAAGGGTTTAATAAATTAAATTCTTCCATTTTTCTAACCCTACTGAAAAAAATACAGACTTCGCAAGATGAAATGGAATAATTTAAACGATCATGTAACACACTTATTATTTCACCAAAGGAAATACTGGAATTTAAAGACAGGATCAGAAGGATATGAGGGGTAAGGATGTCTGCGTATATGAAACTAGAGATGATATCAAATAAAATTGAGAACAGTGTTTACTAACACTAGTTGAAAGTCTTCATTCTTGCCCAGTTTGGTACAAAATGTGGATGTAGTTCAATAATCAGCTTAAATACAATTTGTAGTCAAAATAAGGGGAAACTGTCTATTACAAATGCACGATGATATAAAAATCTTCATCAATACCTATGTGACTTGACTAGTAGCTCTCTCCTCCTAGAATTCTAAGCCTCCACTCCATCAGAGCTGACAAGTTGTCAGTACCTGCCACTGAACAAGAAGACTGGTGACATTTTTACCTGCTTTTGGAGGTAGACACAGATTGCACTGAATTTGCTTCCTTCTACTTTTTTGTCCTTTTAAAAGAAACTCCAATACTGAAGCAGACCTTTCCTTGCCCCACTTAGGGACAGCGATTTTCATAATCTTTTTTTCTTTATGGATAAGGCTTTGCTATAGGAGAGAATATGAGGATGCAAGGGGATGTTTATCTTTGCAGGATCTGCAGGAAGTTTCAACTAGAGGAGATCAATGATCTCCTTCAGCCATCACCAGATGGATCCTTCAGCTCACTGACTAAAACTCCTGAAGAAATCCTCTATACAACATTTTAAATACGAAATATATAGAAACGTAAAAAAAATATTCGTATGTTGAAATTTTGCACAAATATTCAAAGCAGTCAAAATATTTCAACATTTTTTGTGATATTTTATTTTTTATTCATACCAGCTTAGTTTCAAATTTAAAGTAATTTCAAAATTTAAACTAGCAGGTTAAACCAGTCACATTTTGAAAACAGTTTTGAATGATTCTAAAAAAAATATGTTTTAGGATATTCGCAAATACATTGAAACATTTGAAAATCCAACCTGACCTCCTGAAGAACCCTTAAAAAACATTTTTGCCTTGTCTATGAGAAAGGAAGGTTTAGTTTTGAATACACGAGGTCTATTCTCAGTTTGATGAAGTGGCTTGTTTTGCCAATAAATAATTTTTTACCAAGGACTAACCTGCTGTTAAGGATGAGGAGGCTGTGAAATTTTTATGCTAATATCAGAGGTGTATTTTTTGTTCGACATTTTAAATTTCATAAACACATGTACATATTGTTTTAGAACATCCCGGACAAAAGGGATGCTTGCGCTTTTAATTTACACCTTTACTGCTACAAAAGCATGTAAACGTTATAAAAGTCAACATCCTTCACATATATGATGTTTTGGTATGACGAGCAAAGGGTCTCTCTCCCTCATTTTTATCTTCCAAGCACTTCTCAGCTTTTAGTGTAATTAGGCATCTTATGCTTAACCACCTGAAAGACTTTCTGAGGAGGACATGACCGGTCTAAAAAGATGATGGAGTGATCTGAAAACCAGCAGTTTAGACAGCAGGAGAAGAATATTAATATATTTAGTAATAAATAGTGGTTGCACTCCTTGGCACAAGTTTCCTGAACCTCCAGGTGAGCCCGGTCCCAGCCATTTCCCTCAGCTGGCAGCTATGGCCAGAGTGGCAGAGTGCCAGCAGCTAAACCAGTGCACTAGTGGCAAACAAACCACACAGAGGCACACACAAAAAGGTCTTTGAGAACCTCCAACCTGACCTAAGAAGCAAGCCATCCAAATCCAGTGAGAGCTGGGAGGAAATGTCTAGTTTGCTTGACCGATCACCCCTAGATCTCCATCCAAATGGTACATAGGCTAGGTATTTTGATGTAAGCTCCTATCAAACATCGACATTTTCATAAGCTGTGAAGTATGCAAACATATAATTACTGGGCGAGCTTGAAATAGTTGTATTTAATCTGATTATTAATTTTTATAGATGTGAATAAGATTTGAATAATCTCCACGTGATGAACTACAGCTACTTTTTGCAGCAACTAGGAAGTGTTATCATGACAAGAAAAAAAAAGGTGTTTGTTTTTTTTCAAATTCTGGAAAATATCTTCTAAAATATAAAATACAAAAAAAATTTTTTCACATTAAGTCTACAGTGTAGATTTTTCATACTGTTGGGGGACTGGGTGACCTGCAAAGACTTGATGGGTTGCTCCGATACAGTCTCACAGCTACGTACAGCAATCTTGCAGTTACTGTTAAGCAATAGCGACATTCAGTTCCACTAAAATGGTTAGAAACAGTGAGTGTGAAGAGACTATGTCAAATAAAGTTGTTTTCTCCCTTAACTTATGACCCATGAATCTAATTCTAAATTCCACAGGACTGAGTAAATGAGACAGATCTTTAATCCATCATATTAAAACCTACATTACCACGATTTGAGAAGCCAGCTCTGACAATCTTCTTTCATGTTCTGTAGGACTAGTCACTATATATAAATTAATACACTGCAAAGTCTGATCTCAATAACAATGCATACTTCTCAATGACATGCTAAGGCAGGGGAATACTATACCCATGGTTTATGCAGCTTTTATGAACAGTAAATCTTATTTCCTTTATATAAATATATACAAATTTATTTTTATTGTTTATAATTTTTATTAACTAACTGTGAATGTTATGTTCTCTTTCTATATATATTTGTTTCTATATACTTCCCTTCCAATGAATACTCTATAAATTTCTTTCTCCTCTCAGAAAAAATAATTCCAAATAAGGAATTAATCTACATTTGCTATTTTCTTTCCCGTCTATAGCTATAACTCTATTTTTAAAGATTCATTAGATCTTTCTCCTGAACTTGAATGATGCTTACATGTATCTACCTACTTTGTGTTCAACTTTCTTTATTTCACCCATTTCAGAGCTCTGAGATTAGAGCAAACACTATGGGTAAATAAGTCTCATCTTACTGTGTCTGTTAAAAAATGAACGTTTGATTTCCAAAGTTAGTCATGTCAGCTTCCTTCCTCATCAACACAGAAAGAAAGGTACCTTAAAGGTCCATTCACCCCATGCTGGTGCCTGTCTGAGATTGCTGCAATACACTGGTGGTGTGCGTGACCGCAGAAGGAGCCTAGGAGACCACGTTAGGCTGGATGAGATCTGTCCCGGCCACAGTGTTTGCTGTGCTCTTAGGTAAAGAAATGCTCCACTTCTAATTTCTTTTTTACAACATTGATCATTCAGCTTCTCAAGTAAATCTCCTTTCAGTCACACTTCAGTCTTAACTTCAGTCCCCGCGAAAGTTATGGAACGAATCATCCCGGGGGCTATCACAAGTCAAATGAAGCACGTGCTTGGGAAAAGCCAGCATGGATTCACCAAGGGCAAATTGTGCTTGACAAACCTGATTGCCTTCGGCGACAAAGTAACCTCCCTGGCTGATGTGGGGCGAACAGTGGACATTGCCTACCTGGATTTCTCCAAGGCTTTCAATATGGTTTCCCACAGCCTCCTCCTAGAGCAACTGATGCGTTATGCTCTAGACAAGTGGTCCATGCGGTGGATGCACCCAGAGGGTGGTGGCGAACAGGTCCTCTTCGAACTGGCAACCTGTCACAAGCGGGGTCCCCCAGGGATCGATATTGGGTGCAGTGCTGTTTAATATCTTCCTAAGTGATCTGGATGATGGGATCAAGTGTACCCTGATGAAGTTTGCTGACAGCACCAAACTGAATGGGGAAGTGAATACTTCAGAGGGGAGAGTCACCCTGCAGGAAGACCTGGATAGGCTGGAAGAGTGGGCTAACAAGAACCTTGTGACATCCAACAAGGACAAGTGTAAGGTCTTGCACCCGGCAAAACATAATCCAGGAGTGCAGCACAGACTGGGATCTACCGGGCTGCGGAGCAGCTCTGTGGAAAGAGACCTGGGGGTCCTGTGGACAACAGGCTCAATATGAGTAAACAGTGGGCTGCTGTGGCAAAGAAAGCCAACTGGATGCTGGGTTGCATCAACAAGGGCATCACCAGCAGAGATAAAAAAGTCATTATGCCTCTCTACTCAGCGCTTGTCAGGCCACACCTGGAATACTGTGTTCAGTTTTGGCCCCCACTATGCAAAGAAGACATGGACAGGCCGAAGAGGGTCCAGAGAAGGGCCACAAATATGATCAAAAGGACTGGGAAACCTGCCACATAAGGAAAGGCTGAGAGAACTGGGTTTATTCATCCTTGAGAAAAGAAGGCTGAGGGAGACCTTATCACCACGTTCCAGTATTTAAAGGGTGGCTACAAAGAAGATGGAGACTGCCTTTTTACAAGGAGTCACATGGAAATGACAAGGGGTAATGGGTACAAGTCACCCCTGGAGAGATTCCAACTGGAAACAAGAGGAAAATTTTTCACAATGGAAACCAGCAGCCCTTGGAATAATCTCCCTAGGGAAGTGGTGGATTCCCCAACACTGGACACTTTCAAGATTCAGCTGGACACAGTGCCAGGCCATTTTGTCTAGACTGTTCTTTTGCCAAGAAAGGTTGAACCAGATGATCCGTGAGGTCCCTTCCAACCTGGTGTTCTATGATTCTTTCAAAAGTGCAATGCTCACCTAACACTAGCACCTTTTTACAAAACAGGTTTTTTTTTCGCTGGGTAGAGTATTAGCATGGGCTGTGTCTACACAGCGTTACAGTTGCTGGGCCAGGAAGACTAAGTTTTCTATGGCTGGGTTATGCAGACAGAAGCATCCCAAAGGATGGATCAAATGTAAGCATTATTGTTGGTAACACTGTGTGCAAAAGGAATGAAGACATGGTGAGAGAGTCAAGTTCTCTTGCAGTTGCTTTCTTACACCTGCCAAACTCCATGTACTACAAGAAAACATCTATATGTGCATCTGACTTAACTATCCAGAGGATAATTTGACCCTGCAGTGCCCTGAGTTCTGTACCCTACAAGCTGAGTCGGTCACTTTGATATAGCCAAAGTTGGTACTCACCTAAGGGGAGCAAATTCTCTGTTAACCTTTTAAGAAGGATGAAAGCAAAAAAAACAAAAAGGAAAAAAAAAGCCCAATTTGAATAATGATTTTTTAAAGGAACCAGGACTGGTGAACACTGTCAATTAAATGTTCACCTTTTCCAGAGCTAATAGAAAACTTTTTGTTTCGTTAGAATTTTGTAAAGAGACTACCTGCTAGCCTTTTGACCAGAGTGCTGGAAAACTGAAATACATGTGCATGGGTATTTTCTAAAATTACACCTAAAATCACAAGTTTCCCTCCAACCATAAGATTTCAGACATCTCCTTAATACCACTAGTGGTAAATTTTAATTCTCGCTTCTTGTGTATGTATCTAACATTAAAGATGGAACTAGAAAATACCCACAGTTACAGAATGTGGTTGCTCACAGTGGCTGAAGCCAAATATCCATTCCCTCGTAGCCTTGCAGCATTAAGAATTGCAGCAAAATCCCCTTATGGTCTCCCGACTGCGTAACAGCCACCAACCCAGGAGAAACACCTCTGTGAAGCTACAAGGCCCAACGGGGCTCCATTTCTTAGGGACCGGCTAGGCTGCACCGCCTGAATACAAGTGTCATGAAACCCTGAAGGCAATAAAAGCAGGGAATCTTGTTAGTTGTTGCAGTGGTGACGTCAGATGCTTCAGTTTTACCAATGGCAAAATCAATTAGCCAATTAATAGAATTGTCTATGTCCGCTCGCTGGTAGGAGTTAGCACAAATTCTGAGGATTACAAAGGTTTCCAGGGACCGCAAGGTGTGCTGAAATAGCTTTCTTGCTAGAAACTCTGTTAATTGTGTGTGTTAGAGAAAAAGAAAAAGGTGGTTCCGACCTGTCATGCCTCAGTGCCCTCATATCAACATACACTGTGGTGGGATCTGGTCCAGATGTTCCCTGTAAACAACAACATCAGCTAATCAGAACCTGAAGGCTGGGAGGAGAAAAGACTTTTACCCCCCAAATGACCAAATGTTCATTTCACTGTTAATTATGCTAATCAAATGGCAAGTTATATTTAAGCTATTCATCAAACAAAGCTCAGCTTTACAGAATCAGAAAGAGCACTGGAAAACATACCTACCGTCAGGTACCTGTTACCTTGGGGTTCGGAAAAACGTCAAGCGGCCGTACCACTTAACCAGACACATGTCAACATAGGTTTTATTCACTACAGAGGCCAAGTAATCAGCACGTGGATACATACAAAAAATGTTAAACACATTTTGCCATAGAAAGGAATGCAGAAATTGCTGAGGAGACACAGTTTAATGGCAGAAGCACATGGTCAGGAACGTGAAGCATGGTTTACTGAGAGTCTTCCATACATGCAACAGAGAACATACTTGAAGCTAAAGATAGTAAAGGTAGCACGCATGACATGAACCAATGTGGACTGAAGGTCTGTAAGCAATTATTCTGTTCCTTTTCAGTCTTCCACTACATAATTTAAATCCTTGCTTTATGCCACAATATTCAGTTACTTGAAAAGCAGTAGACTAATTTTTAGTTTCCTTTTATGCAGAGACGATACAGTTTTTTAAGCCCTTCCACCCACAGCTTTGCTGCAGTTTTGTAACCTGCTATGATCTTCCCTTATCTGAAACTTCAAACTCATCACCACTGAACATCATGTGAATCCTCCATGCTCTAGCCTAGGGCTCCTTTCTCTGCTGCACACCACACGTCACTGGTAAGCAGAAAGCTAGCAGAAAAGCACAACTTCATTTTGGAACACTGGAACTTTGGAAATTTTCTTTTCAGCAGACAAATTCACTTAACCCTGGTAATCTACAGGTGCAGGAACTCCTTTACCAGTTATTTAGAGGTTTACTACTTCAAACAGCAGGCAACGCCAACTCCCAGTGATTTCTGTCCTTTTTAGGATATATTATAGAGTATAATTCTTCACATTAGGAATGTCTTGGGCTAGATTTTGCATTTCTGCATTGCTGGCTGGTAGTTCCACAATTTGTTGAGCACTAAAAATTGCAATGAAGTTCCACAAATAGATAACTTTTGTATCTAAAGGGGGAAAGCGTTACTACTACCAGTTGATACTTACTGTACAGAAACTGATAGTGACCCACCACCAGAGGAGAAAAAGAGTAATAGAGCTGCACATGCATGTTAGCCTCTTTAGCTTGTTACACACAATACAAGATACAATATCCTCTCTAGCTATGAACGACACAATTTTCAGTCTACTAGTAAACTCAGCAGTGTAACAGACTAGTGCTGAGTGGAGAACTTCTTTGAAATATATGCAATGTTAAAAAAGAAAACAAAACCAAGGAAAAACTGGTTATCTTTAAAAATAAAACTAAACCTGAATTGGTTTATAAAATAATGGAAACAGTCAAGTTCAAAAATCACAGACAATCACTAAGGTATTTGTTATTTTCAGTGTGAACGAAATAGTTACAACAGAGAGCTAATATTTGATGAAACCTGCATCCAGATAAAGCTATACCGGACTTGTTTATAATTTCATAGAAGGATCTGAAAATCTCCAAATCTCCAGACTCAATTTCTAGTCTGTCCCACTGTTGGAAGCTGATAGGTGGGTATTGAGGGAACATGAAAATCCCCTACCTGCTCGGCCAGCTTCCCCAGCCTGTGAGGCTATAGCAGCAGGAATAGCAGGGATGAGGGAGAGAAGGAAAGAAGGTAACACAAGACAAAAATAATAATAAAAAAATGGGAATGAAGGGTGGGAGAAAATAAAAGAAGAGAATGCAAAAAGCAGGGAGTAAAATAAAAAGAAAAACAATGTCAAATACAGGAATCTTACAAATTAACCATTATACCATTAAAGGTTAAAAAAAGTAAAAAATGAGGTGTCAACATTTTAGTAGAGCAACAGAAGAGACAGCTGTAGACTGCTAACCTTGGACAAACAGACTTAAATGGTTTTAGGACACTACAGACAATGTTGTTAGTGGAAAACATGTCTAGCATACTGACTTTTTTTTTTTGTTTTTGGTGAAGAAGTCAGTAAACATTATAGCCCTGCTATTTTAATGCACATCCATTGAGGCAGGGGTTCCAGGTCTGCCATTTCAGAACTAAAAAAAAGCTTGTATGACATGTCCTCTGGAAATCAAAAGTAAGCTCTAGTTTTGGAAAAAAAATATTAGTATACAATGGAGCAAGATACACCTTGTCTCATACAGAGCAACCTGCTCCTAAAGTAAAATAAAATCAAGGCTTCATGCACAACCTAATTACTAGAAGACCATAACTAAATGGAGTAACTTCATAGTTCAATAACTCTTCATTCTTAGTCTATCTGCTATGATAAGCAGTGTAATATGTATTAAGCACAGTAAAATTAAAAGCCAATAAAAGCCCCTCAGTTCTCCACCACGATCGATAATGCAGCGAAGAGACACAACACAGCGGTGACTCGTCCTAAGCTGCTCCTGTCAGGTGGAGCATCGAACGCCGGACGGCTGCAGCAGGACTTGCCCTACAACTTGTGAAAACAAACAGCTCCGAGAGCACTGGCCTCCCACATCCCTCTCATCAAACTCCTGAACTCCAGCACAGTTAACGATTACAGGAAGCCGCCACAGCAGCATCTTAAAACAGGCTTAATTTGGATGTGGGGGAAGATGAAGTATTTAAAATATAGGATAGATCTGCTCATTAGATTGCTGCGCCAAAATAGAAATATTACTAATAATCTATGTTGGATGTTGCAGTGCAACTGCAAGAATGTAGGAGAATTGATGAAATCTATCAGTTCTGTAATTCATTGCCTCTGACTATACTGCAAGTCCAGAGAGGACTTTGAGAGTACCAGAGCCTCATACTGCTTTTAACTAAGGAAGGGCTTGAGAAACAGCAGCTGAAGTCTCAGCATCGTCCTTCTGCGGCCAGCTGCAGCTGAGATACTCTGAAAGTGTTTCAAAAGAAGGAGAGTCCTAGCCAAGACCAGAATGACTGACTCAGTTTGTCTGTGCAAATTTATATTGCGAGGCAGAGACAGAGAGCATCTGTAATGTTGGTAACAGGAAAAAAACAGCGTAACTTCTGTGGTTTCTGACAATTACTGAGCACATGCTAGGTAGTGTTCAAGGAAATAAAATGGGCCAAATATCACTTTCTGTTTGAAAACAAGTACATTGTAAGTCACATCCCTTGTACTAAATAAATCTCCTGCCCATGCATAGGCTGCCACCAGTGAACCATCCCTGGTCTGAGCAAACCTCTGCAACATGCCAGGCTTTTATTCTCTGGGAAGACATTGCAGGTCAAAACTGCATGGAGGACCACCCTAACAAGCCAGCAGCAGGGACGACCACATGCCAGCACTCAGCCTGTACCTAATTTCCACTGAAGTCAAGGGCCCAGCTATGTGCTCTCCCCTGCTTCCTTCCCCACGGTTAAAAAACAGGAATTAGGCAATCAGCAGTTCTAAGAATTTAAAAGTAACTGTTGTTTCAGGTTTTGTTTTGTTTTGCAATCTAAGGATGTGGCCTCAAAGCTTACTCTGAGTCTACTTCTGCTCCAGTGGTGCTCGGAAATGAAAATTTTGATGTGGGCTTAATAATCTCACGTACGCAAGCACAGCAGCTGGAGCTGTGAACAGAACTTCATGGCATGACTCACAGTAAAGGTGGGAAAACAGAATCTGAGGGAATTCACCCAGAGCTGTACCACATTGCTAAGTGTGAATTGAACCTCTGAGGATGTGCGTGGTCTCCTGCTGCACTCTTTGCAGAGCTATCTCATATTACTTTTAATAAGAAAGATCCTCAAAAAATGTGATCTATCACTAAGTAAAAAGAAACATTAGCTTTAAGCTCTACATTTACTAACAAAGTTCTCTTTGCTAGACAGTGAAGGAAAGATTCATTTCATATAACTTCAGCCATCAAAGAAGAAAGTGTGCCGTATAGGGTAGGAAGGAATTCCTGATGGTGATGAATCCCATCCCAAGATGGGCACCTGAGACAGGCTGAATGATAGTAGATGAAGATGATACATGAAGCTCTCTTTCTTTGGTTCTACTGACTACAGATGGATATTGGATAACTCACTTCACTTTGCTGTCCCACTTAGAGGTGACACGAAAGAAGCAAGATGAATCCTGCTCTCCTGCCCTAGCCTGGGCAGATTTGTTAGTACATTTTCAAGGTTAACTAAGGAAAACGAACAACTTCCAGAAGTTTTTCCTCAATTGAAATTGAATAGGCAGGTTGAATAAAATGAAAATACTTCTTTCAAGTGTTTAAATGGAAATTACCTAAAATCCTAGAGAACCATCTGTGCCATTGTAAGAAACAGACTATTTTTCACATCTATTTTTCTCTCTCTCTTTAGAATGATAAGATGCTAGTTAATGAGAATTAAAATACGCTGGATGCAATCTTTTCATCTCAGAAATCCCTGGACCATTTTCTGTGACTATACAGCCATAAAAGGTCATATAGTAATGGTATTTAAGTGCCTAAAGATGGCTAAAGATGGCTAAAAAAGACTTTCAAAAGCATACCTCTAAAAATCTAGTCCAAAATGACTGCATCAAAAGAAACATAGTAAATTTGCTCTACATACGAAAGGAAACAAATACAAATGACAATGCCTTAGTTTGTCGGTGATCCTAATCCTGAAATTATGATTCATTTTGTAGACTGAGGCTCTTTTGTACCAAAGGGATTATCACAGTGATTTTCTTGTTAAAGTAATCTTTAATAAAAGGTCAAATTCTGATACCAAGTTTTTATACACACACACATACATGTACATACACCCCCCCCCCCCCCCC
>Ga0065711_1028571_pt1 | contig 40451 bp, 24 predicted proteins | sample Hoacrofraction12_FD_59098 | JGI IMG/M metagenome (GOLD analysis project Ga0065711, IMG submission 59098) | Hoatzin crop microbial communities from Cojedes, Venezuela - Epithelial fraction 12 v2 (version 2) | ecosystem: Host-associated > Birds > Digestive system > Esophagus > Crop | place... | reverse complement strand
CACGCAGACACCAATGTGGTGGACGGCAAATGGCGTTTATTGATAAATAACACAGCGTTATATAGCCTAGGTTTACAGCATCACTTCCGTCTGCTTACTTCACGGGTTAAACGCTATTGGCTATTAGGACAGGGGGGGGACACTACCTTTCCGTACAGCGCGACATCTTCAGACCGCCAAGCCTTAACTACCCACAGGGGTGTGTGTGTGTATATGTATACTTTTCTGATGGGTACTGTCAGCTTCTCTTTTTTTTTTTCTCTATAAATGATGTGTGTATATATGATGTGTATTTATATATGATGTGTATACATATGTATATGGTTTATTGTAATAATCTACTTCAAGAAATCTTTAAAATACAAAGAGACTGAATTTCAACTTAAAGCAGCCTACTGTTCTGTAGGACATTCGAGATAACAAGACAGCCATGAAACCTCTTAGAAATAAGAGCAGAGAGAGCAATCCGATTTCTTACTCAATATGCATCTAGCAAATGAGGATACGCTATCATGTAGGATAATGTTTATGGATACAGACTTAGTTAAGCTGCCATATGAATGTTTGCACTTAGACAGCAGAACCACAACAGTGCTGTCAGACATTGCTTTGCAGTTAGCAGTTAGTAATTGCATAAATATAGATGTACACAAAGCACAAATATTGTCTGGTCACATTCTATTTATGATGAAATCTATTTTTCTACTTTTGTTTTGTGCTAAAACCAGCTTTTATTTTATTAATTAGCATTTGATTTACCCATGTGTTACAAGAGATTGAAAAAAGTTTACAAATAATGTGATTTTATTTCTAAAAATACAATTATTTAATGGATAATTGCTGATACCAGATTAATCTCTAATTCATCAGACTCATGCAAAAGAAGTGTCAGTTTAGAAAAGAATTTCTTATAAGAAAGAAGAGGCTATATAAGCATTATTTAATTGTGTTATTTTGACACATTTTCTAAAATTTCCTTTAAAAAATTCTCTTCTATATTTTAAATAATATAACATTTCTGAAAAAAAATAAAGTTGGAATTGTAGTAGCCCACAGAAGCTGCACTGTTCAATTCATCCAGGCTTTTAACAAGGATATTACTTTTCTAAAATCTGTGGAAACTTTTCTACACAACAACTATGATTTATTTATTTTTACATATATTATGTAGCCTGATTCCAGTAGTTCTGCTCGTCATAATGGCTGTCATTAAAAGTAAGAAGCTGTGATGCTCTGAAAAGATGGGATCTGAATATGCATAAATGCACGATTTGCAGTGTGAGAAAAGCTTTTTAGTTAAACATAGCTTTATAAATAATACAGCTTAGCTGTGCATTTGTTATACACCAGTTGTCATAAAACTGATGCAAGTACAAGGTCTCAGAATTTCTCATTTGGCTGTTGAGGTTGGCTGATTTAGTTTCATAAACATTATAATGATATTTTTGAAAATCACAAATGAGGACTAATGTCATTATAATATTCGGAAGAAAAATCTATACAGATTGCTGAAAAATGAAGCTTTGTTCCAAGGACATAATTCCAGTGAATTGAACTGCACTTTTTCTACATTGTTAGGTACTTCAATTAATAAATTTTGTCCTCCAAAGTTGCACAAGCAATAAGAAAACTCTTAATCTGGTAATATTTATAGCTGTACTACCTATAATTTAAACTTTTATCCAACAAAGATGTTATCTTCTATTTCTGATAATCAAGCTAGACGTGATCATCAGTCTATCTCAATTGCATTTTCCCTATGATATTTTTCTAGCCGTTATAGTTATACTCTCAGTCTTTATGCCAACAAAACTGTCAGAGTCAACACTGTTTGTACTCTAATTTAAAAGTGTTCAAACCTCTTCTTACTCATGCAGGCTTATTTCCAAATTCTGTATTGAAGTATTGACATCAGAATCCACGAATTCTGAAAAACACAGATATTACACAAATACACAAACCCAGAAATTCCCATGGGTTTGAAGAGAAATAGAGTAGCTTATTTTTAATGCATTTTAGAAGAATAGGAATATTAAAACATGAAAGGCAAATGAGCTATTGGATTGGTTTAATCGTGGCTTTCTGAAAGCTCGATAATAAATTGCTCTCTCAACATTTTAATATTCAGGTCAATATGGAAATGATTTTTGAAAACGAAATACAGTGACTTAAGGAGAGTTGTACTGATTTTCCAGCTGAGGATCTGGCATAGTGTGTCTACAGATGCAAACAAATGCATTGCTATATAACTTCAGAATTACTGAAAAATGTCGGTATAGTGGAAAATACTTTAATTATTAATGTGCACATTTTCTAAACAAGTATCATGTGACATACAATTGCATAAGTGAACAGAATGCTGGGAGTCATAACTGGAACACAAAATTAGGGAGATACTGTTTATTAGGGGACATTTCACTTGATGGTTTTATCTCATCTTGTTATGTGTTTGGCGGGTCAGAAATGTACATGTACACCAATGGAACTGCACATCTACATACATATTGTGACACTTGAAATAGAGTACCTTACAAAGAGCCAAAATGGAATCAAGCTAGACATTTGAGTTGACTTATAGACTGTCAGTCCACTTTAGAATATTCATATTCTTGTGCACATAAGCACAAATAGACTTTAAGCACCAGAAGGGTGACATATCACAGGTTGTTTTACTTATAAAACCATGTTCTCTTTATGTATCTCTGATCTGTGTGCAGGCCAATAGCCAGGTGGAGTTGACTAGTGTTCCCATGCTGCTGGCTGTAGTAATTTATACCCACAATAATGGAAGTAATATAGAGATTTTTTGTTTTATGTGTATATACTTAGAGTATTTTTGCATAGAAACTGCAGGTGCCAGTATTTCATCTGTTGGCTTTGCTGTACTAAATGCACCATGTTGTATGTGCTAAAACAGATGCCAAAGTCAGTGAATCAGCATTTCCAGGGTTGAAACAGAATTTCCAGAAGTAACACTATCAGAAAGTGAATCAGTGAGGATTGAGATTAAAGGAGTGATAAAAATGGGAGACACAAACCTGTTCATCTGTTCAGAGGTACTGCCCTGTTCATTCTCTAGCAAAGTATACAAACATATCACTCTTGCTAAATACAACTGGAGATGATCTATCTAGCTTTACGTTAGAACTGGATGATAAATAACAGGAGGATTTAAGATTCAGTTTGATATTATTTTTAGATTTGTTACCATTCTGTTTACAGTTCACTGACATACTGTTTAACACTCTACAAAGCGTTGTGCAGTTCCTCAAGAAAAATACTGAAGTACCTGAACTATTCTACCTTTTTGCAGTATGGTTAAAAATTTTTTTAGTCCATACCTGTGTCAATCTGCTCATAATAAATGTCGGTATTTCCTATTAAAATGCCGGTAGTGGATTTATGTTTGAGGCGACAGGAACACAAATCATAAATGAATGTCTGGATCAGAGAAATACAGTCTGGGTATACGTATTTGTAGTATTCAGTGTAATTCACATCGCTGGAGACTGTAGCTTCAGTTAGGAATTTAATGCAGTTACCCTGGAAAACATCATGAGGACACTGTCACAGTGGCATATATTTAAAATATTCACAGTCTTCTTGTGTCACATGTACTGAGGCTAACTGGTCAATACAAAATGTTTTAATCTTGCTTTCCTTTTCTTTTACTGACCATAGTCAGTAAAGTATTGGGATGGCACACTGGCTTGACGCGAACAACGGTCAACAAAAAAAAACAGGTTTGATGTGGTTTGATAATTTGGTTTTATTTGATTTTTTTGCATCTGAGAGAATGAAAGCAAAACAGCCAGAAAGAAAGAAAAAGATTGTATTTTTTGCAAGTGAATGAATTGCACAAGTTTAAATGCAATAATACCTTTGCCAATGTAAAAATGTTTTTGGCCATGAAAGCAATGGCTAATTAATTATCAGTGCTAGCTTTAAATTGCAAGACAGCAAAGTAACATTTTGGAGAGCACTGAAGAAGGAAAAGTAATATAGGTGGTTCACTGAAAGTAGCTGCTGTGTTAAGAACATGTGAAAATTTATTAGCCTGAAAGAAGTTGTGTAACTTGATCAAACTGTGCTGAACAGTGTATTTGACTTATTTATGCTGGTTTTTTGGGGTTTTTTGTAAAAAAATATTGATACAAGAAATAACTTTTTTTACATTTTCACTCCATTTGGTTTATATTTGCTAACAGAATTTTGTACATAGAACTAGAAATTACATCAGTACAGAATTCTAAATGAGAATTCTACTTAAACTCAGCAGTGTAATGAAAGATGGTGGCAATGAGATCTTTTTTATTTTTTCCCCGTGAAGTTTTCTATGCAACATCTACCTATGAACAAAACAACCTCCTCAAACAAAATCTACAACAATGAGGTGTAAACAATCCCCACTTTGCTGATGAAGAAAAAGGGAGAGAAGATTAAGGGTAAAAAGTTATGATCCCAGATTCAGACACAGCAGGATATACTAATACAGTATCCTAAACCCAGATATACCCAAACACTAGAGAAGAAAAGAGAACAGCACTATTACAAGAATGAATTTTTCTAGAATGAAACAATCTCCCAGATTGAGTCCTGGTTTAGTTTCAGCCTTGGATCATTGTCAGAATACATGCCAAAAAGGGGTACACCTGCAAGCTATGTGAAATTCCTAGTTCCTGGTAAGGGAGATAGTTTGCTGATGATCATCAAATAAAAGTGGATGGTAATAGCCAAGAATGATGCAAATCTTGCAGTGAAATTGCACTCTTGAAAAATACTTTTTCCTAAGAAGTGTTCTCTATGAAGAACAAGAACTGCTTTCCCAGCAGAAATCTGCCTCTTTAATACATAGCAGAGTGGCTCAGTATTGGAGTGTATCCTGCACAATTACAGCTTCATTACAATACTTCTAAAACAGTCTTACCTATTTAAATGAACATTTGGTCTATTTTCAAAGAGTAAAACACAGTAAAAAATATATAAAATTGTTTGACTCCAGCTTGGGTTTTCCAACATGTATAAAACATGTATATCCATCCAGAGGGCTGGAGCAACTCTCCTACAAGGAAAGGCTGAGAGAATTGGGGCTGTTCAGCCTGGAGAAGAGAACGCTTCAGGGAGACCTTATTGCGGCCTTTCAGTACTTAAAGGGGGCTTGTAAGAAAGATGGGGACAAACATTTTACCAGGGCCTGTAGTGATAGGACAAGGAGTCATGGCTTTAAACTAAAAAAGGGTAGATTTAGACTGGATATAAGGAAGATATTTTTTAAAATGAGGGTGGTGAAACCCTGGCACAGGTTGCCCAGAGAGGTGGTGGATGCCCCATCCCTGAAAACATTCAAGACCAGGTTGGACGGGGCTCTGAGAAACCTGATCTAGTGGTAGATGTCTCTGCTCATTGCAGGGGGGTTGGACTAGATGACCTTTAAAGGTTCCTTCCAACGCAAACTGTTCCGTTATTCTGTGACTCTGTGAAAACATGTTGCCTAGTGTAGACCATTGTTTCATCGCACTTTGTGGTGTGATGACGATGAAAAATCTGAATTAAAAAAAATGGATTTGATAAGTCTTTGAATCATTACCAGAGAGTTCTTCTTTTGGTAAACTATGGCAGTCACCTTTATAAAATATCTCCCTGGATATATTTACTTTATGAATGATTGATAGGAAATATCTTCAAAGCCTTCTGAAAATGGAATGTAAAATGAGAATCACTCACTCATTCACTCACCTGGATTACTGTTAATACAGAAGAAGGAGGACAAAATAAAGCTAGCTACATTCTTCTAACTGGCTTCATGAAGCTAGAGCAAACCTTGTCATTATTAATACCATTTCCCAGCACCTTTCTATCTTACTGAATCAGAGCCAAAATACTTCTGAAACTTGTCTTGACCTAGTAACTGCTACTTGTCACAAATTATTAAAACCTAGCATTAATTTTGTAATACCTGCCATAATTTTTAAATTTAAGATCCTTACATATTAAATATTCTGACAGCTGGAAAAAGACAAATGCACTTGCTCCTTCTCTTCTAAGATAATACCTGTTTTCTTCATTGATACTCAGGTTCAGAATGTCTTAAAATATGGTAGAGCTTCTTACAAAATTAAGCGTGTTCTGCCTTTGAGACCACTGAAGTGGCTGCTCCACCCACCTCCATTAGGAAAGAGTCTGTCTGACTGAAGCATTCATATAGCTCTTTTCACATTCTGCCTAGCTCAAAAGTCCCTGAAATTTTTTAGCAGTTGTAATTTCCATTGAGAAAGCTCTGTATGCCACCTATGAAAGACTACTGGGAAAATATAGCTTCCTTACATTGATAAGCTAACAAAGACATGTTATTTCTATACTTATTCCTGGAAATTACTCAGATAAATTCCTCTCATGCTTCAGCTTTTAAGAAGCAAGATTTCATTTGTTCCTTGTCAGCAAAAGTAACTGTATAGCTTTCAAAATCAGATGCCATTCATGTGGGACTTTTCAGTCTTTATTCAAACAGTGCTTCTCGTAATATTCTTGTGAGTGAGAAGTTCTGCTTTTTTTTTTTTTATGTGCATGAGGTTTTTCCAAATACAAGACCTTCATAAATGCATCTCCTAGTTGTTCTCTCACAATACTATCTGAAACCTGGCCAGGAGCTCCCCTAAGAATCCAGAAAACACTGGCTCATCTGTTAGGAAGGAATGGATGATACTCAAGACCCTCAACGTTTGTATAGCCCAACAAAATTTGACTTTGTTGCAATATAGGGACATAAGCATTGTTTTCCTAAAAGACGACATCATTGAGAAGATTTGTATGAAGGGGTAATCTGGTTTTGATTCCTTGAAATCTATCCAAGATCTCGTTCTGCGTTTCTGTCATTGAGACCTCGGTACTTACATTGTGCTTAACCTACCTCTGTCAGTTTGTAACATATGAAGTCAAGACCAGAAAAACTAAGGAGCATGTATAAAGTTGGGAGTAATTTTTAGTTTTACCAGTTCTTCTTAAGAGTTAGGACAGCTTCAGGTAGTAATTGGTTTCCTAGACTCAGCTTACATTATTTAAACACTACTAAAATTGATGGGGCGTGATGAAGACACTGAGTGGTTTCCTACAGAATCCGATTATGCAAGGATACTGAACCATGACACTGTCCTGAAGGACAGCCATGGACCCTTTTTATACACTGTTAAAATGGCAGGTCACAATTGCTTTTAGCCTCCCCCAAAATGAGTAATGTGTCTCTTTCATGCAGAAAATAAGTGCTTACCAGAAATCTTAGATTCCCCAACTATTCAAAGCCTATTGTCTCTAAATAAAGAGGTATTTCTTTGTTCTTACAATTTAGCTGAACACAATATATCTGATAAACTCAACAACTTAAAATAAGAAGGAGACTGCAGAGAAGACACCAAGGTTGTTCTGTCTGGTACCAGTTAGACATGGGCTTTTCTTCAGGCAATGATAACCTTTTCTGAAGAACTGATCTTTACTGCTTTGAATGCTCGTTTGTCTTTTTAGGTGCTAGGATTGGCTGTTCTGTATGATCGTTTTATATACAGGTAATGAGTGAGTATAAGAAAGATTTTTTAGTTCTGAAAATAGTCTCATGGGAAGCAATAGGATTTTGCTTAGATCATAATTAAAAGATGATGCACCTGTCAAACATGTGGTTGAAAAAGACTGCAGAATTTTTATATATGGAGCACTGACTGCAGAGCTGACTTCTGATCTAGCAGTCCCTCTCTGCCTCCTTCTGTCTGTGTTCAAAGATGATTCTGTGTCCAGTATTTCTTTTTCATAGCTCAAGGTCCCTCATCCTCTTGTCAGTTTTACTTGCCACAGTTTATCCATGGTTTCAGATTTTGGTGCTGACGTTCATGTTTTTATCACTGAGATACGACTCAGAACAACATTGGTGCAATAGCTCTTGCATAGCCTTTCTGACAAATGGGCCAAGTTGTGATTTACACCATTGGTATCTTTGGCTGTTTAGGTTCTTTCTGATAATTACTTTTCTTGCACTTTTCTAGTGTATAAATGGGAGTTTTAACTGCATGAGCTCAGTTTTTTGGATTGCCTTCCTCAAGCACACTTAGAACTTAAATCTAGAAGACAAAAATTTGATCCCAGCATTCATCCTCTTCCCCAGTTCTGTTATTCAAGAGACTTTGCTAAGGGGCCAAGAGGGCTCTCGCCTGCTAGTAATACGTTGACACTGTTTGTCAGATATTCCCCCCCAACCCCTCATCCCTGTCATCAGTCAATAAACTTTTAGAGAACAAAACCTTTGCATTGTTTACTTAAGTGTAAGACTACAGGTTTGTAATTTTCCATTTGTGAAAAAGGATGCCTTGTTTTTTCAGCTTAAGAAAGGAAATAATGTCATAGTTGCTATTTTAAGGTTTTTGGATGCTGTAAAACACTTCATTTGATTTTTCTCAGCCTAGGAAGCCTCAGTTGTCAATTACTTGCATGTAGAAAATCTGCTTTGTAATATGTGTAGCCAAATTTATTCCTGCTGCAACTTTATTGACATCAAATTAAAATCAGCTTCTGTTAAATGATCCATTTGGGAAATATACAGCTTTGTTAATCAAAAGAAAACATCCTTTATGATGTGTGTTAGTTTAAATCTGGGTTTTTACTTATGTGCATTGCTAACAGTTATTGCAATTAAATATGCCAAAAATAGACTGAATTTGAAAGTGGTATATATGGTGATGCTGGCTAAATGGTACAATGAACTGCACGTGAAGAAGCATATATGAGTGAGAACTATGTTGTGATTTACATAACAATATGGGCAACGGTGGTCACAGAGCAGGATAAACAAGTAGGGGGTTCCTTTTCATACAAAGGGGTAATCTTTATATCAGTTCCTATTCTCTGTAGTTCAGAGTTTTTAAAATTAAACAAAAGGAGCCTGGGAGCCTGATAGATACCGAGAGCCAGTTTGAAAATCTTAGCATCACCTAATAAATTGTCTGCCAGCAAGGTGAAGTTTTAAACCTGATATAACCCTCTAAACCCACAGTAAGAATACTCAGGAGTTGTCTGTCATGGATTTCCTCAGTCATTTCTAGTTTTGTTCTTTTGTAGCTATTTTTTATCTTTGCTAATTTTTCTATTTTCAATGTCTTAATGAAAATGTATGGTCAACTTTGTGAAGCTAAATAATTATGAAAATGCATGCTCTTAAAACACGCATCTGCTAGCAGACAGGAGCCAAGATGAGGAAATAGTACCCATTCAGCATTGTGATGTATTTATATTAGTGGCCATGGCGGAAGGCAGAGCATGTTTAACCTCCAGAACCAATGAAAACAATCTCATAGAATTTAAACTGTATGTGAAGTGTGTAAGAATGCAGATATTCTAGAACAGACTTAAAAATTGATCTTATAACATTGTAGAAGCAGAAATCAAGAATAATGAATGTTCACAAGGCAAAATTTTGTTCAATAATAGGTGAAAGATGCATGATTACTTAGATTTTAAATCTAGTACAAATCAATCAATTTTAATGCATTTAAAAAATCAAGAGTTTAGGAAATTCTCCCATCATTTAATACTCTGTTTACTTCTGAATGTTACATAAAATGAAGGAATCTGTTTATCAATTAGTATGTACAAGTGACTGATGGAAACTTTAAACTTTAATTTAATCACTGCTAAGCTGGTTGAAATCAGCCTTCCAGTAACCATAAACACTCCATTAATTTGTTAGTCATCACGGCAAACTGGCAAGTTGCTACTGAAATGGGGCTGAAAACAAAGATTCGTGAGTTAAAAGAAAGAGTACTTCAGAAAAAGTAAATGGTTTCTAGATGTGTTTAGTAAATTAATGTACTTTAAAGAGAATTACACTGCATGTGTACAAATATTTTTTACAAATATTTATATTAAAAACCAATTAAAATAGGAAGAACTAATGTTACATAGAAACAAAAGGTTTCATTTATTATCTCTGTGTGCAATTTCAAGTCAACATGTTCTTCATAAAGAAGACGTGTGTAATGCTTGCATTTTTTTAATAGAAATCAAGCATGTATCGCACACTTTTGCAGCCTGAATGTATAGTTTTGGTACAGTGCACGCAACTAATCTTAATAATTTGCAAGAGACAGTGGAAAGCAATAAGCGCTACACACCTGAGACAAAGTTCAAAAAAATACCTCTAGATACAGATTGTCCCCCTTTTCTGGTCTGCTGTCATTTCACAAGGGAAAATGTTTCATCAGTGGCTCTTAAAAAATACAGTGAGATGTAATGGAAGAAAATGTAGACTTTACATAAATAACAGTGACGGAAAGTTAGAGAATTAAAGTGAAGACTGAAAATTCAATCACTTGGAAAGTTGAGAGATGACAAAGTTATGCTCTTCCTGTAAATCTTCATTTAGTCTTGTGTGTTCATACAGTTTAGCACAGTCTTGATTAACACACACAGTATCTGCATCCCCATACAGACTCTTGAGAATATCCTAACATTAGGAGCTGACATGCTCTAATAGTGTTTCCTGCAGTACTGAGCATCTCTGTGGTGCTGCAGGTAGCAGTCAGATGCTGGGAGGAGAGCTGGCTGCAGGACAGTCAGACAGGAGAGCTCCTGAAGAGCCTTTGACAGATGAAAGCATGATGTGAACCAACGTGGTACAGTGCTGCAGGAGACGTGTTGCAGCTGCTGAACAGTGATCCAGGCCAGGCTGTGGCTTCTACACAGGCTACTGGAGACATCTTGCTGTTTCTGCTCTGTGGCTGTTCTGTACAGGTCTTGTGTGGCATTGGTCAGTGAAGGGCTTCTGGGACTGCATCTTGATTGTAATGCTCCAAATCTACGGTCCCTGGTATTAGAAGCCTGTGTATCTGTACCTCTCTCTGTTCTTTCCACAGGGTGTAGAGCAGTATGATGAGAGGCTATAGGCTATCTGGTGGGTTGCCTTTCAAAAAGTTCAGGAAATTGTGGTACTAAGGGCAGAAGTACCTCCCTTAGTGCTTGGCTTTTCAGGCATTTTTTTATTTACGTCTTTCTGACTTGCTCTATCACTTCATGCTGAACAAAGTTCTGCATTCACCAAGTGAAAATGTTTTTTGCAGATGGGCTTTAAAAGTTATGTTCTCAGCACCAGCGCAGTCTGCCTGACTACTCCAGCTGACTACAATACAACCCTCCCTTTCAATTGAAAAGTTCAAATTTGTCACCAAACTTAGCACAGTGATACAGTATTCTGAGAACACTTTGGATACCATAGTACTGCAGGATGATGCTGTTAGTGCATGAACAAAGTATTTGGCAGTGAAAGTTAAGTTGTCTGGTCTTGTGTGGGGTATGCTACGGATACAGTATATACTATGGATGTGGACTGCCCAGCTTGTGGGTACAAAGTTTGTTATTCAGCCTCCCAGGCTGGGTGTCACAAAGTTTTCTTACTTGTCTGATGCTGCCACTCTGCTCTCTGCACAGCCACCATAAGATGAAACAGTATGGGCATAAAGGTAAGGCTGTAGAGGCTTCAGCGGAGCTGTTGAGGTACAGCCACTGAAACCACAGGGGAGATAGTATCACTTACTCTTCTTGAAGAAGTAATTTTAAGGATAATTTTGACTGACCTCCTCTGTTTTAATTTTGATTGACCTCCTCACATTAGAACATGTGAAATAGCGACCATGAAATAATAGAGTTCTCAGTTTGAGGTGAAATTAAGAGGGGGGCCAGCAAAATTTTCTTTCAGAGGGCAGACTCTGGCCTATTCAGGACGCTGGTTGAGAGGGTCCCTTGGGAGAGAGTGCTGAAGGGCAAAGGGGTCCAGGAAGGCTGGACATTCTTCAAGGAGGAAGTCTTAAAGGCAAAGGAACAGGCTGTCCCTGTGTGCCACAAGATGAACTGGCGGGGAAGACGACCAGCCTGGCTGAACAGGGAGCTCTTTCTGGGACTCAGGAAAAAAAGGAGGGCCTACCACCTGTGGAAGAAAGGCGGGCAATTCAAGAGGAGTACAGGGGTCTCGTTAGGTCATGCAGAGAGGAAATTAGAAAGGCAAAAGCCCAGCTAGAACTCAGGCTGGCCACTGTTGCAAGGGACAACAAAAAATGTTTTTACAAATACATCAACAACAAAAAGAGGGCCAATGAGCGTTTCCATCCCTTATTGGATGTGAGGGGGAATATTGTCAACAAGGATGAGGAAAAGGCTGAAATACTTAATGCCTTCTTCGCCTCAGTCTTTAATAGTCAGACTGGTTATTTCCAGGGTAGTCAGCCCCCCGTGCCGGAAGATAGGGAAGGAGTGCAGAACAAACATCCCATAATCCAGCAGGAAGCAGTTAATGACCTGCTATGCCACCTGAAAACTTACAAGTCTATCAGGCCAGATAGCACCCAAGAGTGCTGAAGCAACTGGCAGAGGAGCTGGGAGCTGGCCAAGTCACTCTCCGTCATCTATCAGCAGTCCTGGCTAACAGGGGAGGTCCCAGAGGACTAGAATATCGCCAATGTAACCCATCTACAAGAAGGACCAGAAGGAGGATCCTGCGAACTACAGGCCTGTCAGCCTGACCTTGGTGCCGGGGAAGACTATGAAGCAGTTCATCCTGAGTACGCTCACCGGGCTTGTGAAGGACAATAAGGGGATCAGGCCCAGCCAGCAGGGGTTCATGAAAGGCAGGTCCTGCTTGACCAACATGATCTCCTACTATGACCAGATGACCCACCTAGCGGGTGAAGGAAAGGCTGTGGATGTCGTCTACCTGGACGTTAGTAAGGCCTTTGACACTGTTTCCCACAGTATCCTCCTGGAGAAACTAGCTGCCCATGGTTTGGATGGGACTGCTCTTCGCTGGATAAAGAACTGGCTGAATGGCCAAGCTCAGAGAGTAGTGGTGAATGGAGTTAAATCCACCTGGTGGCCAGTCACGAGTGGTGTTCCCCCAGGGCTGAGTTTTGAGTCCAGTCTTGTTTAACATCTTTATCAATGATCTGGATGAGAGGACTGAGTGCTCCCTCAGTAAGTCTGCAGATGACACTAAGCTGGGCGGGAGTGTCGATCTGCTGGAGGGTAGGAAGGCTCTGCAGAGGGATCTGGACAGACTGGATTGATGGGCCAAGGCCAACTGTATGAGGCTCAACATGGCCAAATGCTGGGTCCTGCACTTCGGTCACAGCAATCCCATGCAATGCTACAGGCTTGGGGAGGGGTGGCTGGAAAGCTGCCCAGTGGAAAATGACTAGGGTCTCTGTGTTGGAAGTGTATGTCAGGGGGCAGGACAGGCTGGCTGAGTTCAATTAGGGTCCTGAGCCTATGGGCAGGGCATAAGGGGAGGCCCGATGGGAGATTGGGCAGGGCTATTAAATTCTTTTAGTGCCCTGAGGGCACTGGTACAGTTTTAGAAAGATCAATGAAAACAAGATCATGGAAAAGGTATAGAGAAGCCAAGAGCTGCTGGGTGGGAGAGCAATAACTCACATGAGTTCACTAAAGACTATAGAAATATTTTTAATATTTTGTCCAGAGCTGTTTGTTTTGATTGGTTATCTCTGTGCCTTTGTAAAAAAAAATAAATAAAAGGAAAAAAAAGAAGAAGAAATTAAACATTAATTTGCCCTCAGTGCAAAATGAAGTACATCTAAAATCTTTTTTTTTTTTTCTTCTTTTTTTTCATACTGATTTATAACTATCTTGAATGTCTTTATGGGTTTAGGTTGTTGCTGAGTATGAAGAATTTATAACCAGCACGTTGAAGTATTGGTAGAATAGATTCTTCTTAAAAAATAATGGACTATCATAGCCCAGAAAATTGAAAATAAACATGGAACTAAAGTCAATCTTTTATTTTAAAGAAATAGACACTTTTTCACCTAGGCATATCCTTTTTATTAAGAAAACACAAGCAAATATGCGTGACTTTGCCCCTGACTGTATTAGGAAGTGTTTTCACTGGTATGCTGAGTTATTTTCTGTTCTTAATGTAATAGATAATCTCTTGATTGATTCAGACAACAGAATTTTTAAAGTCTGTTTTTATGTCATTTAACTTAACCTGTGGGTTTGGGAAGTAAAATATGACAAGTAGGAAATTCAATGTAAATTACTAACCACCACTCCCCCCAACACATTCCAAGTGAGAATGGACTGATATGACAAAGTCTATGTAATTACATTTGCCTCCTTTAAGTGCAGAATACCACTTTTACATTGTTTTTATTTTTGCTGAATATGTATCTTAGACAAATGCTCTTTTCTTTGTTTCTTGTTCTCCATCTTCATTTTCAGAGACACGTCTGTATTTCTTGTTAGATGTAGTCAGTCAAGTGTTCACTTGAGGAAGAACGCATTCTGTGTGAGAACTCACATTTGTTAGAGACAGTTCAAGTTTTGAAGGAATCTGTTTTCAGAAACTGTTAATTCTTGCCCATTTGGTCAATTTGCATGTGCAAATATTGGGGGTTTTTTGAGTTATGTGATGTGAATATTCCTTCAAAATTGTTTTCATATCATACGTTTTGAAAAAATATTCTAAATTTATTGGGAAGGGTATGGGTGGGATACAATGGTTGCCTTTAAGTCACTGCCAAGACTAACTGTTGCTGGTTTTGAATTAGTTTGCTAAATAATTATACCACTAATTATGATTAAGTGCAAATTCAAATCCCCACTCAGCTACAGTTTCTGTGACAAACAGATTTATAAAGAAATGTGTAGAAAATCAATAGATATATCCTGGGTCGGATGTCTCCTCTTATGAAGAAATTAATCAAATGAGAAACTCAGTGGGAGTTAAGGAAAAATACTTCAAAGTATTTACATGAAGTTCTAAATCTTGATTTAGATACAGAGCTAAAAAAAGTAAAACAAAATTCTACACAGTTTTCAACTCCACCCATAGTTTTAAATACGTTACATTTTAATTATTTCATAAATGTGTGGACAAAGGAATTGTTATATAGATCAAGCTTCATGTGTTTCAGCTTTTTCCACTTACCTTCTTCTATAAAATGAACCTTACCTTCTGCAGCTTATGAACACCTATATTATTTCCCACCATTTTATTTTGAAATGACATTTTAAAATCCTTAAGCAATAATTCTGTTTTATTTTCTTTTTTTTCTAAAGGAGGTAATGGTAAGAACTTGACTCATGACCCTGAACAGAATTAAACCATATATGGCGTTTTATTTAGGACATGTTACACATTTTGAAGCCTATACAAGCATAAGATTGGATTACAGTTGACAATTTCCATATAACACAGTGTTGATTGATTGTTGTGGGAAATAGATATATGTGCTTCTTGTTCTGTGTCTGTATGCTTTAAGAACTTTGCAAGGTCCCTTTTATGTTGCGTAAGTCTGAACACTTGCAAATTTTGAAAAATATTTTCATAAACCAACATTTTTTCTTATGAGATTGTTTGCGACCTATCCTTGGGCTTTTCCATCCAACTTTGCAGACAAGGTATTAGTCTGATCTGAGTAAATAAAGGCAAGCTAAGGAAGACAAGGGAGAACTGAACTGATACGATGTCTTTCTTCATTTCAACATGTTTCTGATTAGTTAAAATACTGCAGGAGTTTTATATATAGATACTTGTTTTGGGTTAAACTTTATCTTTGCGCGCTGGTTCGTCTCCTGATTGAAACTGTTTGTGTATACCTCATACTCACATACTATTTTGCCTACAGATTAGTTAGTCACTTCAGGAAGCATGTTTAAATTTATCATGTAACTGTACTTTATTACTTCATATACAAATCCATATATGCAGGCCTCACAGAACAGAGTCATGCAGAATCAATCATTCAGGTTAGACAGGACGTCAGGAGATCTTGTTGTCCATACAAAATGAAATTGAGATATATAAAACAAATGAAAAAAATTCCGAGTGTTTGACTTGAAGAGCTTTGTCTAATTGGATAATAACTACTCTGTAAAATTCATTACAAAAGTTAGGAAGAGAAACCAGGGAGGGAGTAAATTCACAGTGACCTTTAATGCTTATAATTGGTTACATAAGTAATCTGTATCAATTTTTGTAATAGTTGCTAAATAATATCAAGAAAATTTAGGTGCAACTATGTCTTGAATTAGAATCATAGAATCATGGAACTGTTTGGTTTGGAAAGGACTTCTAGAGATCATTTAGTTTCAAACCCCTGCCTTGGACAAGGACATCTTTCACTAGGTCAGGTTGCTCAGATATATTAATTCATTTTTGCATATACAAGTTTTATGATAACTTGCTTCTTTTAGGAATACATTTCAATCTTTTTCATTCTTTTTAAGGTGCTGGTGGCTGGTCTCCACTTGTGTCCAATAAATATCAGTGGCTTCAGATTGATCTTGGTGAAAGAACTGAGATTACTGCTGTTGCTACTCAAGGTGGTTACGGGAGCTCCGATTGGGTAACAAGCTACCTTCTGATGTTTAGTGACAGTGGACGAAACTGGAAGCAGTATCGTCAAGAAGAAAGCATTTGGGTATGTTCTTTCAATAATGAGAATTAAGTTTCTGCAGAAGACTTAAAATACTTGTGCTATACATTGTTGCAAATATAAGCAAAGCAGTGGAATATGAAGAACTACACTGAAAGAGTTTACATAATTAAATATACAAACAAATACAGCTTTTGACAAGGTAAAAGGCCATAACAAGCAAACATAAAAAACCTAGCCTTAGCATTACTCCATTAAGTCTCCAGGAGGTATTCTGAGGACTAAAAACGTACTGCAAAATATCTTTCATCTTGCTATGTGTGATAAAGTTGTTTTCCCATACTCAGTGTGTTAAACTTGATCTCAGTGTGTTAAACTTGGCTTTTTAATTGGGGAACAAACCCCACACTTGCTTCATTTTTTCTGGACCATTTAATAAGAAGAAGCAACACAAAGAAATAAAGATCATAATCAAACAAATCCCAGTTTATTTAAAAATATACAAATGTTAAGCAACACTTAATTTTTTGTTATCTAATTCAGAGTCTAGTTTGTGATTATTCCAATCCATTTATCTCATATTATCTTTGTACCTAGTAATAATAATTAATAAGACTTGCTATGCTCATCACTTTCTATTCACATGAATTTTGTTGAGAATGAAGGAGATGCAATACCAGACAGATAATGTCCAAAATCCACATGGAAAATTGAATTACACAGTTCCAGACCAGAGTTGCAGCTTTCCTTGATCCCCAGCAATTAGCAACTTGGACTAAAAGAATAATATTGGTAATTGTGGTCTGTGATTTTATCCTGTCAAGTTACTTCTATCCTTCTGTCCATACAAAGACTGGATTCATTTTTAAACTTTACTAAGCTTTAGGTTTAAGCTGTTTCTTGCTTCAGTTAAACATTATGTTAAAATGTGTTTTATTTTATGCATTTTAATTTTGTTGACTTTCAATTCAGAATGTTCTTACCACTCTTATTGTCAAACCCCATCTATGGTATAACGAGATTATGCAGTGGCTTACTTGTTGCATAATTATCCTTTCTGAATTCGCTACACATTTCCACTTCAGATTGTGTTTTCATAACAAAGAGAAATAAATGAGTTTCTAATCCATATGGCTGTGGGGAGTGAGAAAAGAAAAACAATCTTCTAAATGTTAAATGAGCATAAGCTGCTGCAATATTGTCTTTGCCCATCTTCAGACAGACTGATAAAACAAATCTGAGAGGTAGAGCTGCTTGATCTCTTCAGTGAGGGCTCTTTTGAAATCCCGTATTCGTATTGCAAAGAGTAATGTAGATAGTTATTTCTTGCCACCAGTAAAATATCAAACAAAAGCTGCAAAAAAAATTTTAAATGCAGATGCAGACACTGGGGTAAGGACGTTGTTAGAAGGAGAAGTAAGGCTTCAATTCCATTATCTCAAACTTAATAAAAAAATTATTATTTTAATGATTGCAATGCAAATTGGAGCTATGGCTTGCAGGCAGCAATGCATAATTCAAGGATGTAAACCATCAAATTCAGGGATGGTCTATTGATCTTTTTTATGTATCTTTATTTAGGAGTTCTGCTTCTAGGGGAATAAATTTTCTCTTTTCTAAACTAATGCATAGAAGTTGTCTTAGAATGAAACTCCTAAATCTCTATTTATTTTATAGATTTTCTCTCACTGTTATCTGTTTATATTTAATTTTCTTATATGAAGTGCCCAAGTTCATTTCAAGCAAGAACATCCCACATTTCATGATACCTGATGTGTTATTTCTTTACTCTTTTTAACTGAGTCATTGCCCTATTACAAGATTGCTTATCAGAGGTAACTTTTTTCCTTTTTTTTTTTTGATTAGTACTGTGCATTAGAAAGATGGAAGATGCCCAGTTTTGAGGGCCCTGTGTTGCTATAACTACTTCAGAATACTTCACTGTATGTAATGATTTGCACTTTGTAACCACTCTTTCTAAATTATAGTAGAAGAGATACTTGTTTTCTGTACAATTTCATACCTCTCTACTTTTTATTTTCCTTTTCAGAAGTTAGTTTTGAATTGTCTTTGTCACCTTATGGCTTATCTTAACCTAAGGTTCTGAAGCTCCTGTCATCAGTGGAACTGATCACAGTTTTTTCGCTCATTGTAAACTTTTTGTAACAACTGAGATGCAAAGAGGACTATCTAGGCATCTGCAAATAATCTGGTTATGAAAACTCTATAGTCTGTGGAAAGGGTAGTCTTTTCTAAGGCTGATTCTAGTGACCTAAGATTTCTTTGTTAGGTTGCATCTTACACAACTACCTTACCCTTCCCCCATCTATAAAATGCTTCATTGCCTGTTGGTGCTGAATTTAGACGTTGATACTCTAATGTTCGGTGAGGTGAACCTCTCTCTGCTCCTGTGGCTGCTAAATATGATTTGCTTCCACTTCTCTGCAGATTAGGAATTGCTTTAGACGGAATGATAGTGACTGTAGTCTTCACCCATGCAATATAGCTTGATCTCAGTCTTCTTATTGACAGTTTACTGATGACCTAAATGTTTGCATTACTTGCTATCTCATACCTCTAATGAGTTTATCTTTCATGTGGATTTTATTTGCTGTTTAAAATGCTTTAATTACTAAAGATGCTTTTGAAATCCTAACTCCATTACAGTTACTAGGACTGCTCTTATTGTAGATTAAGTATTTTTAAGTATGCTTACCCGTCTGGGCAGCCTGTTCCAGTGCTCCATCACCCTCAAAGTACAGAAGGTCTTCCTCATGTTCAGATGGAACTTCTTATGCTTCAGTCTGTCCTGCCACTGGGCACCACTGAAAAAGTCTGGCCCCATCCTCTTGACACTTGCCCTTAAGATACTTGTGAGCTCCTCTCCCAGTCTTCTATTCTTCAGGCTAAACAAGTGCAGCTCCCTCAGCCTTTCGTCATAATAGAGATGCTCCAGTCCCTTAATCATCTTCATAGCCCTAACTATGACGTGGCTATCACTGTCTTTTTTAAAGTTATCTCTAAGTATTTTCTGCACTGTTCTTGATATTTATGTTTAGATTTTTCAGGCAGTAATTCCTAGGATCAATATTAACATCATTTTTAAGTTGGTACTGTTCTGAACAAGATATAATTCTCACATGAAATGGTTTTTATTGATGGGACAATACGTATTTTTGTACAGAAATTAGTTTAATCTTGGAATGAGAGTAATTCAAATCTATTTTAGACTTTCTTTAGTGTTACTATACATGTAAATGTGTTTGAACAAGGAATGTTGTGTGTCTTTATGTGTATGTTCTTCAGCCTATTTCTATTTTTTCCATTCCTCAGAGTATAATTTCAGATGCAGTAAAGCCCAACATCCCAAGACCAACCTTTTTCATAGTTCTTTTTCGTACGTCTGAAATGAGCAGTGGTTGCAGATCCGTTTGTATATTAAGCTAGCAGATTTTTAGTCTCGAAAGAATAATTTTTTCCACTTGTTTTCTTTCAAACTGCAAGAGGTATATGGTAAAACATCCTAAAAAAAATCCTAAAAAGTGTAAGGTAAACTTAAGCTTTGATTCAAGAATCTCTAGAAAATTTTTACGTCTTTAAATATTACTCGTAGTAGTGGTACTGCTATTACTTCTTCTTAGGAATTTGTATTCTAGATACCATCACCTGTATTTTATCTGTAAAGAATGTCATATTGTAATTACACAGAATCACAGAATAATTGACAGTTTATTTTATCTGTTTGGGGCTACATATATTAATCCCTTTAAATAGTATTGCTTCTAGTTTTAACTAACGATGTCATAGTTTTGTATCACAGGTATTTTTATGCAGTGTACTCTCTCCTTAACATTACTATTTTAATGTTTATTTTAAAAGGAGAGTAATAATGTAACAGAGATGATATTCTCTATCATTTTCAACAGGAGAAGCTAAAAGGGGGAAGAAAGAGAGCAATTTACAGTTTGAATGACAAGTTTCCCATGGCTGATAGTTTCAGTGAAAGTATGAGTGATACAGCTCATGGGGAAGTGCATCAGAATGTCATTCATTAGCTGGAGTTTTGAAGAAGAAAAATAGTACAAATTCTCTTCAAGTAAAAGTTGACCATTTCTTCTCTGATACTGCCCATAAATTCAACCTTTGGTTTTGTTGTGTTGTGTTGTTGTTTTTTTTTACCCTCAGAGAATAACGATTTATCCATTTCACACCTGTGATCCAATTTTCAGTTGTATTGGTTTTGAATCATGCTTCTAAAATACGTATCCAACGCAGAGGAATTAAAACTAATATTTATACAATGATAGCTAAAATTTGGGGATATTCTGACCATTTTTGTTACATCTGTTTTAAAAGGCAAATCTTTGCAATGTAGAAGTATGTTTATGTCTGTCTATGTATGTTTATGTGTGTATTTAAGTTCTGAGGTCTGTTTTCCATTTTCTTTATTTTGGCTAAAGTTGAAGTCTGAAAGTTTTATTGTAATTTTCTCAATCTTGTGAATTTGCATAGAAGTAGTTTCACTTTAACAGTTACTCCTGTGATAGTATGTAATAAAATTATATGAATATTGGATGCTTTGTTGGGCATGCATTGCTACACGTATTCCCAGCTTTGGGGTGTTAGAGTTTATTGGAAACTCACCATGCTGTAAAATAACTCACCATTATGGAGAGTTCCAAGTTAAGGAATATGAAAGCACAAATATTCTGTGATAGTCACATTATATGAGTATGGAGTTGTTTCACTGTTTTCTTGAAGCTGGTGGCTCTTCCTCAGTCTCAGGGATTCATGTGTTTGCTAGAAGCTATGATCCTTCTACTTGTAGAAAAATCAGTCACCTGTCTTGATCATAATCTGCTTCACTGTAAAAGCAAAAAGCTATACCTATGTTACTTTGCTAGGCTTCTAACAATTCCTTCTTTGAACCAAAGCAATTTTCTGTCAATTCCTTCTGCAGCCCAAGTTGTACTTTATTTAAATGTGTACTCCATCACTACATTTTCCTTAGGTACAGATGCCAAACATTGTGACTTGAGGAGACAGACTAGCATGTCATTTTTTCTGTTGCTACTCACAGAAAATAAAGATCCTCTTGATCTATACATTAAAATAGAGCAGATGGTGATGACTTCAAAACAGTTGGTTCTGATGTGCCTGTATTTGTTGTAGCTTGTTCATCGTTCACTTGTTTTGCATTTTCTGCCAAAAAACTCCCAACAGAACAGTTTTAACTACTTAACTATGTAACTCAAGGATATGTAACAATTTAGCTGCAACTGAGGTCTGTCTTTCTGTAATATCCTCAAAGAGAAAATCATCACAGAGTTTGTCAGATTGCCTAATTTATGTGTAAAGACTCCAAAGTGCACCACTATGTTTAAAGTGGTGAAAAAAAAAATTTGCATCTTTAAATTTTTAATTCTTCCTTTTAAAGTATAATAGCATAAAAAGACATGCAAACTGTGTTTTACTTTATCAGATGGATTAAAAATGCTCTGTATCCTATGGAGAGTGTGTGTTTCAAATAAACATATATATATATATAAAATAAGAAACTGAATGTGTATCCCAAAATTGTAAAATGTATCATTGGCATCAGAATGTCATGTCTTTGAAATGTTCTGTTTCAGGAAGTTTTTTTTAAATAACAATAGGAGCAGTCATGGCATCAGTGTTGTCCAAAACATTAGATGTACAAGTCTAGTACATAAAACCACTGACTAGAAGGATGGGAATCAGGAAGTGAGTAGTCAAAAACAGTGTTTATCAAAGTCTGTGCAGGCCAGAAGTACGTTTTCTGGTAATATTGAACTACATTAGAAATTTTCAGAAATTGCAGGTGAGAGATAGGACTTCAAAGTTCAGTGGCACATAAACAAATCAACTGTGTTATGCTAGCTTAAGATGATAATTTAAAGACTTTAATCTTTATAAGTTTCTGTGTTATTAAGGTAAATGCCAAATGTACATCCTTTTATAGAGTATGCAGAATGATATTATATCAGCTTTTGTAGTTTTTAGTATTTAGATTTTCTTCCTTATATCATAATTGTAGTTAACCAGACATAAATATTTTCATATATGTATTTTTTTTTAAACATACAAATAATTTTTCCCAGAGCACTTTAAATGATATATATAGTGGTGCATATCCATATGGTGTTATCTATCTATTGTAATAATGTTTTTCTGTCACTGAGTATAGTTATGGCAAGGAAATAATTCTATGATGTTCTGTGTAGCAGAACTGGCTTATTTCACATCCTAATGTCACAGAAGGACGGGATTTGTTGTGTGTTTTGAGAGTGGCATGTTTCTGAGCAAGAAATGAGCACTGGAAGTAGGCATTATTATCTTCCATCGAACCCATCCAAGATGGGTCCAAACAAAAACCTAAAATCCCATCTGAGATAAGAAAGATAAGGTTCAATAAAAAAAGGGTTGGATACTGAAGCATTTATTAAATTCAGACATATGAAATGTTTCTTTAGTCTGTTATTTCACTTGATGTGAGGAGGAGAGTACAAACAGGTGAATGATTCATAAATAATTATTTATTCGATGAATGTTTGCATTTTCTGTCTGAGAATTCTCTGTTAGAGTGTGATTTACATAAATGAATTTGTTATTTTCAAATCATTTGTAGAATAATGCTTTTAAAAATAGTTTGTGATTTTTATTCAGCTCACTATAGTATTCAGGAACTTATCTTGGTCTGTTTTCAATATGTACACAGATCACAATAATATGTTTAAATTCCCCAAGTAACTATAAGTGTTAAGATCAGGGCTTCCTAAGTAAAAGTTCAAAATAATGAATTTGAAATTAATTTTCCAGAATAATTCAATTTTTCAGAAGAATTTCATGACACCATGGTGAATATATTTACATTACCCCATGACCTAGAACATTGTGGGTAGGGAAAACAAATGAGATACAGAAATGGTAAAAGTAATTTAATTTTAAAAATATTTTGAGTGATCAGTTTTAATGTCTGCACAGTTAGTTCTAAGGGAAATTAAATCCAAGCATCTCAGTATTGTTAATTTTCTGGATATTTCTAGTAACATCTGTTTCCTTGCCCTTCCTCTGTGGTTCCACAGCAGCTGCTTATCTTTTGTAATTTTCAGAAATAGTACATTGAATAACATTTTCAAAGCTCTTTGGTTACCTGGTAAAATGTTATGTATTTATTGGTGTATGTACATGTGTATATTCACACTCACAAATGCAGAGACATAGTCCACCATAGAAGGCTGACTGATACAGTTTTTAATCAAGAGCATTTGCATATAAATAAGCCTTATGTGTCTCTAATTAAGGGAAATATGGGTAGGCTGATGTCAGGTAATATTACTCAGGAAATGTCTAAGCCACTGTTTGCATGGGGAAGAAGCTTACAAGTGTGTAGTTGGAACTCAAAAAGAGAAACAGCTGAGTGGAGAAAAATGCTGGGGGATGCAGGAACAGGTAGAATAAGCCAAGGGAGAAGAGCACTCCAACTTGAGGTAAAAGGGATTTGAAGGGAAAAATGAACAATGCGGTATCAAGAAAATCAGAAATGCAGGGAAGCTTGGAAGGAATAATAAATGCATGGTTCTATCATACAGAAGCTTTTGTGAAACAGCTTGCATGCATAAGCTTCCATTTTTGATGAGGACATTATGGTATTTATCTAATACTTCAAAATTTCTGAACTTGACTTCTAAGCTTTCGCATTTCCGTATCCACTTCAGTTTAAAATGCACTCTGACCACACTGCTATATTTAGACACTTTATTTTTCAACACTTAGATGGCAATCTAATAAGGCTGATTTAGCAGTCACATTGATTAATGCTCTGTATAAAACAACGTATAGTAAGTGAAGAGATGAATGCATATGTCAAGGTTAGCCTGTCCCAGAATATTAAATATAAGCTAAACAGAAGAAAAAATAGTTTGAAACATCAGGAAATAGTGGAGTGTTCCAAATAAATTATAGATACATTGTGTGGGTAAACATTAAAGAAATTATTAATGCCATAAACATAGATGGTCACTACATATATTATAGCAGTCCATATACGGGGGAAAAAAAGTTCCATGCACACAGTTAAAGAAACAATATTTAACTAAGGACAGCAAGACACCTTGAAAACACAGTAACATTTAGAAGCAAATATTCTACTTGAATTACACCTTCACAGCTTAGTTTTAATGTATGTGTTATTACTGCAGTCATTAAATTTCCTGGATGAACAGGTGCTTTGGGAACAAATTATACTTAGTTATTTTGAAAACTGTTGCCTGTGTAAACTATTAACTTGGCACTGGAGTTCGGTTCTGGGACTGATCTTGATCAGAAGTGATCTAAAAAGGAGGCCTACAAGAGGATGGAAATAAGGACAGGTAGCTTGGGAGGAATACAGAGAAATCATCCGAGTAGTCAGGCAGCAAGTTAGGAAAGCTAAAGCCCTGACAGAATTACATCTGGCCAGGGATGTCAAAGGGAACAAGAAAGCCTTCTATAGGTATGTCAGTGACAGAAGGAAGACTAGGGAAAATGTGAGCCCTCTCTGGAAGGAAGCTGGACACCTGGTTACCCGGGATGTGGAGAAAGCTGAGGTGCTTAATGACTTTTTTGCCTCAGTCTTCAACAGCAAATGCTCTAGCCATACTGCCCAAGTTGCAGAAGGCAAAGGCAGGGACTGGGAGAAGGAAGAACGCTAACTGTAGGAGAAGACCAGGTTCGAGACTGCCTAAGGAACTTGAAGGTGCACAAGTCCATGGGGCCTGATGAGATGCACCCGGGGGCCCTGAGGGAACTGGCGGACGAAGTTGCCAAGCCACTCTCCATCATATCTGAGAGGTCGTTGCGGTCTGGAGACGTCCCCATCGACTGGAGCAGGGGCAACATCACCCCCATTTTTAAAAAGGGAAAAAAGGAAGACCTGGGGAACTATAGGCCAGTCAGTCTTACCTCTGTGCCTGGCAAGATGATGGAGCAAATCCTCCTCGAAACCATGCTAAGGCACGTGGATAATAAGGAGGTGACTGGGAACAGCCATCATGGCTTCACCAAGGACAAATCATGCCTGACCAACTTGATCTCCTTCTATGATGGGGTTACAGCATTGGTGGACAAAGGACGGGCAACTGACATCATCTACCTGGACTTGTGCAAGGCATTCGACACTGTCCCGCATGATGTCCTTGTCTCTAAATTGGCAGGACATGGATTTGACAGATGAACCACTCGTTGGATAAGGAACTCGATGGGTGCATGCAAAGAGTTACAGTCAATGGCTCGATGTCCAGGTGGAGACCAGTGACGAGTGGTGTGCCTCAAGGGTCGGTACTGGGGCCGGTGCTGTTTAATTCCTTTGTTGGCAACATGGACAGTGGGACTAGTGCACCCTCAGCAAGTTTGCCAACGACACCAAACTGTGTGGTGTGGTTGACACGCTGGAGGGAAGGGATGTCATTCAGAGGGACCTTGACAGGCAGGAGAGGTGGGCCTGCGTGAACCGCATGAACTTCAACAACGCCAAGTGCAGGGTCCTGCACGTGAGTTGGGATAATCCCAAAGACAAGTACACGCTGGGCGGAGAGTGGCTCGAGAGTAGCCCTGAGGAGAAGGACTTGGGGGTACTGGCAGACGAGAAGCTCAACATGAGCCAGCAATGTATGCTTGCAGCCCAGAAAGCCAGCTGTATCCTCGGCTGCATCAAAAGAAGCATGGCCAGCAGGTCGAGGGAGGAGGATTCTGCCCCTTTACTCCGCTCTCATGAGACCCCACCTGGAGTCCCGCGTCCAGCTCTGTAGCCCCCAACATAAGAAGGACATGGATGTGTTGCAGTGGGTCCAGAGGAGGGCCACGAAGATGATCAGAGGGTTGGAGTACCTCTCCTATGAAGACGGGCTAAGGGAGTTGGCGCTGTTCAGCCTGGAGAAGAGAAGGCTCTGGGATGAGCTTATAGCAGCCTTCCAGTACCTGAAGGGGGCGTACAGGAAGGATGGAGAGGGACTTTTCACAAGGGTGGGCAGTGATAGGACAAGGGGGAATGGCTTTAAACTAAAAGAGGGCAGATTTAGATTCGATATTAGGAAGAAATTCTTCACCATGAGGGTAGTGAAACACTGGAAGAGGTTGCCCAGAGAAGCTGTGGATGCCCCCTCCCTGGAAGTGTTCAAGGCCGGGTTGGATGGAGCTCTGAGCAACCTGGTCTAGTGGAAGATGTCCCTGCTCATGGCAGGGGGATTGGAACCAGATGATCTTTAAGGTCCCTTCCAACCCAACCCCTTCTAGGATTCTATGATTCTGTTTTTCTGTCAGTTATATGCCTCATCATGGCCATCTTAAGAGAAAACAACAGAAAAGCAGCTACAGCTTTCTGTATTTGAATAGTATAAGAGAAACAGCAAGTAGCTAGTTCATTGCTTCTGCCTTTGTTTGCACATTTAGTTACTGAATTTATGCTGAAAAGCCTGAGCATGAACTTGCACATCTAATATGCACAAACCCTTGAAAAGGCAGTACTTCTATCTTAAACTGGTTTTATAAATATTGGTAGTAGTTTTTCATGAAGGTTATTATGTTCTTTAGACCTCTGATTATCTCTAATCTAAATATGGTGATGGTGGCATACCATTTTCCATGAAAATAATCCACAGTGATAGATGGTGATTTATTATACATCATTTCTACTTACTGGTTGTCTTAAAGTAAATAACATAACTACTTTGTGGAAAATACTGTAGGAAGTATTACAACTAGAAAAAAAAGGTTTAGTCCTTCGCCTCTCAGTAGTTGGCTGTTCTAGAGTGATATGAAACTGATCATAGCATTCTCATACTAATATGGGAAGTTTGTACTGGAATCCATGTTCTTGTCTGAAAATTACTTATGATGGATAGGAAAAATTGTGCTATGGATATGAAAATACTGTCCCTCTTTTCTGCAACAGATTGTGAACACTGCAGATGACTTGAGGAAATAAAGCTGTCTTTGAAAAAAAATGTTCATCTTCATAAACAGAATGGGATGTGTTTAGTCTGTTCAAGACCTGTTGAGATAGTAAGTAGTAGCAGACCCCGCATTCAGCTTCTCCTTGCTTTAGCCCAGCCACTCTCTTAGATGTAGCAAGAATATTTTCAGAAATGGGCTTCAGACCTCATTTGGAAGCATCTCTCTATTGTATATGGATTTGTTTTATGCCTAGTGTAATCCCTGAGGTTTAAATTTGACCAAAGAGAAAGCCCTGAATTTTGAGAAAACCTCAAGTTTTTTTAGAGTATATACAGTCTTAGCTCTGGTATTATGATGGTCGTACCATTGTAATTGCATACTGTCTTTACTGCATAGTCATATTTGTATCACCTTCACATTTCCATTTTAGATATTTAAAATTCCTTTAAAAAACTTTTTAAGCATTGAAATTATAGACTCCTAGAAGTACAAATAGGAATTTGGAGATCTGAGTGTTGCTGACTTGCTTGAACCTGGGAGCTCCAAAGTATACTTAGATGCCCAAATTCCTATTTTGACTTTTAGGAATTTGATTTTTATCTGCAGTATTTCACTGGTTTCAATCCAATCTTCATCTGTTTCTGCTCTTTCTCTGTATCAATATTTCTATAAAACAGATACCATGATTAATAATCTTCTTCTTTTACATGATTGGATGACAGTTTTCTATTTGAATATGAATTGCTGTGCATCACTAATGTTTTATAATTCTGTTTTTTAGTTGTTTGGATTTTTTTTTCCTTTGCTGTTGTAATTGTATGTTTGCTTTTCATCCCAGTTCATGTACAAGGCTACTGAAGAAGTAAAATCAGCCAGTATGCTTCTGTAGCCATTCTATCCCACAAATGCAGCCTTGTTATTTCTTGTGCTGTATGACCTGGAATAGGCAGTTACCACCCTGCTATATGTTCCTTCATGAGCTGTTCAGTTTGCAATAGCACTCTGCTCTCTGAACCCGTGCCTAAGCATTCACAGGAAGCCTGGATAAAATGTAGCTTGTCATTTGCTTATGTAGTTTAAGTTGTAGAAAATGGCTAGGCATTAACTTTTAAATACTGTTAGAATGTGGAGACTTTTTTGGAAAAAAGAAATCTGTTTACTTAAAGTACTTTTCTTAGTGGGCAAATATAGCTTACATGTAGGGTGAATATGTCTAGGGTGGAGTTTATAATTGTTAATTATACAAGGAGATTAACATTTTTGAGAGTATGTATGAAATTTCTGTTGTTTTTTGAAGTAAAATATTCATATACCTCTTAGTTTGAATGTCTTACCAATATCACTTTCAATTGATAATGACCTGGCCAATATCTTGATAAAATCGCCACTGTACGTATTTCTTAGCTGACTAAAATACCATGTGATCATGATATCTTCGTAGTTTGTGGGCATTATGTCTTGGTAATACTGTACAATTTGTGAAAATTTTACAAGCTCATGCTTAATATATTTTTGATTAGTTTTTGGCAAAATGAATCATCAAAGATTAATAATCTGTGAATCAATACTGTGTAATTTCTTGTTGCCATATTTTGGGACCTTCTTGTAAACAGAAATGAATGGTATTCCTCCACTGGACATGTAGTTAATTCTTAGCAGCATGTATTTCCACACTGAATACAGAACTAATTTTTCTCTGGTAGGCTGGTGTTTAACCCATTTAAATCTGCATTTTCTATTGCCAGACCGAGACATTTGCTACTGCTTGTTTTAAAGGTCATAGGTAAGTAGGCTTAAAATGAACTTTATTGCATATTTCGTCCCTTGTATAAAACTTCCTTGATTTAAACTGTGATAGAATATTTCAGTGTGTTTTAAATCAGTGATTCAGTAATTATAGGAGCATTACTCCTCTAGTAAAGATTTCTATGGGATCAGTTCTGTACTTTTAAAATTCAGTGAACACCTTTTTCTTTCCCACTTCTTAAATTGCCTAATTTTTGAAGGTCACTAGCCCTCATTAAAATATCACTAACAAGAACTTCCTTAAAAGTGCCCTTTCCCTTATTTCTCTATATACTCAGCTGTATAGAAACCACTGCATGTTTTTTTCATCTCCAGAACTGAGTCAAAGTGTCAGAAAACTTCCATGAAATATTCTAACTTATAGCATTTAAATTATTTTAACAACATGTATCTCCTTTATCAAATTATATCTTTGTTATGTCTGTTAATTTACTTGTAACTTTTTCAGGAGATTTCCTTGTGTGAAGGTCACATTGATTTTATTTAAATCCTATGGACATACATAATCACAGAATCATAGAATCACTAAGGTTAGAAAAGACCTGTAAGATCGTCAGGTCCATCCATCAACCCAGCACCACGATGCCTACTAAACCATGTCCTGAAGTGCCATATCTGCACGTTTTCTGAACACCTCCAAGGATGGTGACTGCACCACTTCCCTCAGCAGCCTGTTCCAGTGATTTACTACTCTTTCAGTAAAGACATTTTTCCTAATATCCAATCTAAACCTCCCGTGATGCAGCTTGAGATCATTTCTTCTCATCCTATCACTAGTTACCTGGGAGAAGAGACCAACACCTGCCCAACTACAACCTCTTTTCAGGTAGTTGTAGAGAGCAATAAGGTCACCCGTCAGCCTCCTCTTCTTCAGACTAAACAGCCCCAGTTCCTTCAGCCGCTCCTCGTAAGACTTGTTCTCTAGACCCCACACCAACCTCGCTGCCTTTCTCTGGACACGCTCCAGCACCTCGATGTCTGTCTTGTAGCAAGGGGCACAAAACTGAACACAGTACTCGAGGTACGGCCTCACTAGTGCTGAGTACAGGGGGACGATCACCTCCCTACTCCTGCTGGCCACACTAGGAAACTATATTGAAACTCTGTTTGACATCTTTGACTCTTTTCAGCTACAAAAAAAGCAAGGATTTCAGCATACAGATTTTTGTGTTGACATCTGTAAGTCTCAGCATTTTCCATTAAAAAAAATCTTAGTTTTAACTACTAGATAACGTTTTGTTTTGTTTAGTGGACAGTTCATGGATGCTATATATATGTCTATCATACCAAGAATGAATATGTAAATACGGACAATACCAAAGGGGGAAAGGTTTAAATCTGTTTTAAAGAAGATATTTTACTAGATCATGTCAGGGATACAGGGAGGTGTACTAAGAAATAAAACTTAAAGGGAAAGGCAAAAGCATTGCTATTACTAAAGAGGACAGACTCCACTTTTGTGGATGGTACAGAATAGTTAGTTCTTTGTCCTCTTGTTCCCTGTCTGATTTTTCAGATAATACCATAATTGAAGTCCTGGAAGCTCCCTTTGTGGATAGAAAAGAAAACAATAGTCCTGTTTCAGTTGTCAGCACACACTCTGTTCCCTTACTATCTTCCAGTGTAGCACACAATATATTGATTGTCTGATGTCTTTGATTTGGACATTGATGTCTTTCAGTGATGTTGGCTATGTATAATATTTTAAGTGAAAGATGCTATTTTAAGCTAATATACGATGAGCAAAAAAAAAATTTATTAAATTCCTTTTTAAAATCTTGGTGTAAACAATAGTGAATTTACCTGGACTCATATTACTGAGGTAAAAGTGAACGAAATATTATGATGCTGTTATGGATCATTGTTTGTTTAGTTGCAGAGAGATAGTATGTATGCTTGTAGTAGTGTACATGAATTCTACAGATCAGGTATATTAAATTTTAAAAGATATATTAACTGTAAAGTCTTTTTCAAGGAGTTTTACATTGTTTGCTTAAAAATAGGAAATGTTAATAATATTTTGGCTGATACAGTGGGAAGGATGTTGAAGACCTTTTCAGAGACATATCAATATCATCAGAAAACTGCTGATGTATAGACATCATAGGAACCATCTTTTATAATTTATTATTTGATTCCCAAATTATATTCATGTAACTCAATCACATGGAAAATGTAGCATCTAGCAAAATGAAACAAGTAAAATAACGTAAATGTAAAGATTAAACCAGTTTCTAATTCCATGGACTTAACAGGTTTTTTTAAAAATAGCTGAAGTATGCAAAGCATGCCGAGAAGAGATTAATGATGTTGAATACAACAGCCGAAGTTAAACACTCCACTGCAATGCTGTTTTTCTGTGTTTTTTGTTCTTAACAGCCCACTTCTGACCTCTTAAGAAAACCAAATTGATTTATCTGTATTGTTTTATTTGAGGTGATAAACTTTAGCCATATCATTGAAATGTAGTTCCATACTCACTATGTTAAAAACTCAGTGTTTGTATTCTTGCTGACCTTTCCATTCAGTTATGGAAACATATCAATATCACATTTTATTCAGTGTGTGCCATCAGTATTATGCTTATTGTCTTAGGCTTGCTATGTATTTCAGGAATTTCTTTTCCCCAAAATATATCAATTTTTTTAAGCTTACTAAGCTGAGTAAAGAATTGGAAATAGAATAGTACAAGTTAGGCTTGTCCTTGCAAAGAACGTGGACCTTTATGAGAAATCAGCAAGGTCTTTTTTTGTTGAAGAAGATAGGTAAAGCAGTTGTTTAGCTGTTTGGTAACTTACATATTATATTTAGGGATTTCATAGTTTGTTTAAATTTATTTTTGCAAAGTTTATAAGGGACTGTGTGATGTAAGTGATGCCTTCTGATTAACAGTGAAAAGAAGGGAAGAAAATGAAGTCTTGAAACGTAACTAAAAAAGACTAAAGAAATCAGGAAACAAAAATAAGAAAATGGAAGAGTTTATCTGTGAAATTGAGAAGGGTTTTTTCTTTTTTTTCCTGAATGCTGACAACAGAGGTGTGTCAACAATAAAGATGCTGGCGTGGTGAAGATGTGCAATGTCTTTGGATGGTTATACTGAAATGTATTTTTTGGTATGACTTCATAGGAAAGACCTTAGGACTGGAAATGCCATAGAAGACAGTGGTGGAGTCCACATGGGATTTGAGTGGAGGACAAAGCGTACAAGAGGAAAAAGGCTGCAAGGCCAAAATGCACAATTGAGAGACACTTGAAGAACAAGAGAATGTGGAAAAAAACCTGTTCATGGGAACCTGAAAGTAAAAAAGAGATAGTAGAGAAAAACCTGTGATGAAATCAGGGTTTGCTGTACTGCAGACTACAGAGGCGGTAACAAATAGAGCAGTAGTGTAAAGGAAAAAAAAAAGGACATTTAGACTAAAATGCAGAAAAGGAAGAGTTAGCCAAGGAGGAATGTCTAGGGAGAAACGCATATGATGACATGAGCAGTAGTAAGAAACAAAAAACATGTCTCTGTGAACAGATCACCAAAGAGAGAAGATATGGGATGACATCAGAAATAAAATCCAGTCAAAACTTAGACTGACATCTTCTGACTGTGGGTAGGGAAGACTAAGACTAAAGAACAACTTGAAGGAAGCTGAGGGAAAAATCCATGGCAAAGAACTAGACTGCTGGTTATTTCCCTTTACGTATGGGAAAAGTTCCATTAGTTTTCTTTCAGTACTCCTGTGTTCTTGAAGCTTTATTTACAAATTCAACCAAAATTTTGCATGAAAAATGCTTTACGGTTCAGCTGAAAACAACATCAGAAAAGCAAACAAACAAAAATCAGGAAAGGAAAAAAACAGAAGAAGTTTTGTGGTTTTTTGTCTTTTAGAAGTAGTGTCATGGTATTGATGCATAATGACAGATCTAACAAAAAAAGGTCTGAGAAGCAATACTTTTTTATTTTTGTATTGACTCATTAATGACAGTGGGTAAATCACTTTATCTCTGAAACGTGAATCTGAAAGAAATAAGCAGTCAACACCAAGGAGTACAAAATATATGTGTCTAGGATGCTCAGATTATTTATTTTAGGAAATTCGAATACATTAAATGCAGCACATACAGCCATACAGCAAGTCAAATAGGAAAGAAATTAATTTTCAAAGATGGAATAAAAGAAGAATGTTCTGTGTTGGGAAAATGCTTTTTTTGTATCAAGTGAAAAAAAGTACTTTGTGTCAATTATGAGACAGTAAAACTTCATAGCTGACGATCTCAAACTTGGGAGCTACATGATTACCCATTTTTCATTAGATTGGTGCCACTGGGGTTTATTTCACTAAACAAATTATCCATTCTGTCCCTGAAATGTCAATAGATGACTTGAAATAGATTTTCATGGGTGTGTTGCACCTTGCACTTCACTGGAAGCCAAAGGCCTTCAGTACATCTGAAGTCAGATCCAGGCTTTTTATATTCCACTGCTGAATGTTTCCATCTCTTCTTCTCTCATTTTCAATATATGAAGACTACAGCATAATGTTATAGAAACACTGTGGTCAGTCAGTCAAGTTTCCTAACAAAGCAAATAAAGCACAATATAAAATCTGTAATCCCTAACTGGGAAAAATCTTCCCTAACTGGCAAGCCTGAAAAAAATACTTACAGCTAGACAAAATGACTTGTGGTTTACAGTAGCTGAGTCAAAGAGCTGAACTGTTGGTTTTTAAGTGATTTTATACCACAAAAATAATGTCTGTCTGTAATATGCCAGTTACCTGAAAGATGGAAGTATGAATATACTGTTCTATAAGTCTTTACAATGTGCGTGCACTTTCAGACACCTGTGTTGGAAAACTTCCAGAAATAATGATAAAAATTAACTTTTCTTCAATTTGGAGCAGATTCTTTAAATTATTTGAGTTCAAAGGAGCTTGCTGGATGAAATGCAGGGAAAGTATATCTTCCTAAAGAAGGAGATACCAAAGCCATTCTGGAATATTTTCATTTCAGCAAAGCAAAGAGAATATTTGTTCAGTGAGCATGTAAAAATGCTCAGCTAGTTTAGATGCACATATTTTCCCCTTAAATATATTTTTTTTCCTATTTTCCTGTAATTATTTTTAACAATACTGCAGTTGTACCATGAAATTTCATAAAGTCTGCCTGAGAAAATTAAAATCCCTCAAAAGCTGGATGATGGCTAATTACATGCAGCCAAACACTGATTTCTGTGTGTTTTTCTGTTTTTTTAATTGAAATGCACACATGTGTGATGGTGTTGAGAAATTAAAAAGGTCTATGATAGAGGTTTTCTAACCAAAACTATGAACAGGAAAATAGCATTCCACTGCTGAAGACATCATGTGAAGATATGGTTTATCAGTGACTTTGATAAAAAATTTGCCCTTTCGATCTTGTTCTCCTAGCCAGATTGTAGTGTTGTTTCATATTTATGAAAGAAGTTCTGCAATGTTGAGTGAGAAATATGTGTTAATTTACAACTAAACAGAGATTTCAAGCACTAATTATGTGTTGTGAAAGTTGCTCTACACTTCACCAAGTCTGGGAGGCAAACATGGGAAAAGCTTAGAAGTCTGTCTTCTTTCTAGTATGTGTAATAATTCAGTGATTCCCCTGCTAGCCTATTCCGAGAAAACTATGGCCTTCTGCGTTGGCTGTAGATGCATTGTAGTCACTGTATAACACCATATAGCTGTTTAACAATTCCTGATACAGACTTCTGAAATACTTCTGCCAGGATTCACAACAAATGTCAAAAAAATTAAAACATTGGGTCAGTAAAAAATCAGTGTTCCTGATGCTAGCATACAACAAAACTTAAATCAAGATAGTTGTGGTGTTTTATGTATGCTGAAGGCGTTGCGATACCCAGTTAAAGAGCTGAAAAGTTAAAAGCTGTGTGACTACTAAGGGCGAGAACTGAAGTCCTTCAAAAATAGTCATATCCCATTGTGAAACAGAGCCCTGGTGATACAAGCTACCATTTATGAATGATGTATTGATGTACTATACATTAGATTTCCTGTCTTGTTAGAATATTACTTATGGCTGTACTCACTGGGGTCAAATAAATTATTTTAAAGAAAATAATAATTCTGAGAAACAGAGATGACTGCATTAATATCTGTTCTATATCTTGTTTACTGTTGTACTTAAGGGAAGACTGAGGCCGTGTTTGTGATTTGATCACACAGAAAATACTACACAGTCTAATTAGTCTTGAGTCTAGGCTGGTTTGCATGTGGCTAAATATCTCAAACACTTTCAAGGAAAACTGTAGTCTGAGACACTTAATTCTGAAGAGGTGACATTAGTTCCTTAGCAGGATACTGTCTGCAAAAGGAAGAAAAGATAAAATATGAACAAAACAGTCTCTTCTGTTTCTTCCCTCCCTTTGGTAAGTTAATCCTGGCCTTCTGAAGAAAAAATAAGTCTATCCAGTTGAACTAGCCATGTCACATTAGAAAAAACTAAGCTCTGTACACTGTCAGATGCTTCCAATTACGGAGAAATCAGAAAAAATGACAGTGTTCAAATAACATTCCAACATACATGTTCAAAACAAAGGGTCTGCCTTAAATGTTATCAGAGGGAGAGACAGAAAGTTATTTCACTAGGGGAAAAATCCTTTGCTCCATATTAGGAAATATTCAGATCAATTAGCTGGTTATTCTTCCACACATTTTTGAACAACTATGGAATTCTAGTCAATTGTCTGAGTCCCAAAGAAAAATGAAGCAACTCTTTGTGAGAAAATTTTGTTAAAGTAAATAGTGTAAATGTAAATTTAATGTGTAAAACCAAAAAAAAGAACTTTTCTTCAACACTGGAAAGCTCTCATAGCAAGTTTAAAAACTCATTAACTTTAAAAAAAATTGTTTGACATGTCCAGGAGTACGACATTAATAAATATTAAAATCTAATGCTTTGCAGATCAGCTAGAAATCTGAGTTCACTGACTTAATTACAGATCAGAGTGGTGTAAATTAGTACAACTTCACTGAGTGCAAGTAGTATGAATTATTTTCCAGATTTTAGTCACTGGAAAACAGAAAAATGGTGGAAAGGTATTTGTTAGCTTTTGTGCATGAATTTGCTGATTTAACTCATCGTTTTGCTGCAGATATATATATTAGCCTTGGAGCTGCAAATTGTAACAGCTGTATCTGTTACCTTTATGAATCAGTTTAACATATTCAAACATGTGCTATATTGCTTTTTCAAACAACTTTATCTTTAAAAGTTTAGATTGTATTATTCAACTGCAGTCAGAAACATATGGGCACACCTTCAAGTCTGCAGTAACAAAGAGCTCTGAAACTACTTTGAAGTCAGTGGAAAGCAAAATTGTAATCAGATATCGCCAAAAGAGTATTAGCATTGAACATCTCCTCAGGTATTGCTGACTGTATTTTAATACCTGCTTGGTCTTAGTGCTTGTTGCTAATGTATTTGTTGGAGATGAAAAACATGGAGGAGGGAGGAATGTGTAAGACCGTATGAAGGCACAGTCAACCTCTACACCCAAGAAATACAATGGGAGTTATGGTCAGGATTCACCTCCACTCCCTAGGATTAAAATATGGAAGCTTATTTTGAGAAGAGAGAGAAGGTGAAAACTTTCTGTGCTTTAAACTGTTTGATTATTTGTGGAAACAAAAGAGTTCTCTTTTTTTTCCTTGGGTGAGTGAACCACCTAAAGCATGCAGAAGCCATTTAATTACATTTTGTTTATTGTTCTTTCCTTGTGTGGAAAAATTTTGATAACGGGGGGACTAGAGGAGTGGCTTCAGTGAGAAACTGCTAGAAGCTTCCCCAGTGCTTCATAGAGCCAATGCTAGCCAACTCTGCCGAGGCCGAGCCTTGCAGCAGGACGGAGGAGTAAGAACATGCGAGAGAAACAGCCCTGCAGACACTAGGGTCATGAAGAAGGAGAGGAAGGAGGTGCTCCAGGCACTGGAGCAGAGGTTTCCCTGCAGCCTATGGAGAAGACAGTGGTGAGGCAGGCTGTGCCACTGCAGCCCACGGAGATCCATGGTGGAACAGATACCCTCCTGCAGCCTATGGAGGACCCCATGCCAGAGCAGGTGGATGCACCCGAATGAGGCTGTGACCTTGTGGAAAGCCTGCACTGGAGCAGGCTCCTGGCAGGACCTGTGGACCCATGGAGTGAGAGGACCCCATGCTGGAGCAGGTTTTACTGGCAGGACTTGTGACCCATGCTGGAGCAGTCTGTTCCTGAAGGACTGCACCCTGTGGAAGGGACCCATGGTGGAGCAGTTCATCAAGAACTGCAGCCCATGGGAAGCACCCATGTTGGAGCAGTTTGTGGAGAACTATCTCCTGTGGGTGGAACCCCATGCTGGAGCAGGGGAAGAGAGTGAGCAGGAAAGAGAGGCAGAGGCAGTATGTGATGAACTGACCACAACCCCCATTCCCCACGCCCCTGCGCCATTCGTTGGGAAGAGATAGATACTGGGAGTAAAGTTGAGACTCGGAAGAAGGGAGGGGTGGGGGAAGGTGTTTTAAGATTCTGTTTTATTCCTGTTTACCTTACTCTGATTTGATTGGTGATAAATTGAACTAATTTCCCCAAGCTGAGTCTATTTTGCTGGTGACGATAATTGGTGAGCGATCTCTCCTTGTTCTTATCTCGACCCACAAGCCTTTTGTCGTATTTTTTTCTCCCCTGTCCACTTAAGGAGGGGCAGTGTTAGAGCGGCTTTGGTAGGCACCTGACTTCCAGCCAGGCTAAACTACAACACTCACACTGTATAAAGTTGCAGTAGAAGAATGTTACTAAGAGAGTGTGGTCTTAGCCACTACCAGTCCACACACCAGTGTCTTCTCAACAAAATCTGTCCAGTGCAATATTTTGTCAAGGTTTTATGGGTTGATGATGTGTAGGATGTTAAAGTGGTGACTTTATAAAGGAATATGCTGCACTGCTCCCCCCCAACATTATGACCACGTAAGACTCTGAAATCAATTGGATTTTAAAATGAGACACCCAAAGGCAGACTTCACTTTATGCAGGGAAAAGACTGAGACTTAAAGGAGTGATTTTTCATACTTTTTCACCTAGCAAAGTCAAAATTAATTGTGAGCAGACTCTTCAGGTTGCAGAAATTACACCTTGATTGCAATTTATTTGTCCTGCAGTTGATTTAATTAGCACTGGACACACATGACTTCGCTTGGTTTTCCTTTTTTAAGGTTGAGGGTAGGTGTGAGAGGGTTATCAACCTCAGGAAAGTTGACCATAAGAAAATTTATGATCTACACTTGAAAATCCTTCCATTTTTAAATTTTTCTTTACATCTTATGTCGGTGTTGCTTTTTGTAAGAGCGGACTGAAGTAAATCCTGGGTAAGAGATAAGGAGATTAACATCTGGTAAAATGAAAGTTTAAGTTAATCTGTAAAACTGTGTGGCTTCATTCCAAGACATGAACTTCTGATTAGATTAGTCTTGTGATGTCTTCAATTCTTACACTCTTATTGAAAGTTGTTATTTTGGTGCACTGGAGAATAAGCAAGGTAAGCGGCCAATGATGTTATTTATTTGTCTTTGCTCTTAAATGGCAGATACTAAAATTTCTCCTTTTTTTCCCTCCCTCTGAATAATTCCTTCCTCCTATTCAGCTTATAGAGTTACAAATTTTTTCTTCTGAACGTAAACAGATGTAATATTTTGCTCTGAGCAGTAAGAGTTGTAGAAAGATGGATTTCTGGTAATCTCAAAAGCAAAAACTTTCCATTTCTTCTTTACATTGTTGCCATGTACAAGTATTCTGGTTTCTCTTCCTGGCTGTCCATCAATCCATCCAGTTGTAGGATACAGAGTGGGTGGTGGGAGTTGAAAGAAAGCATATCAGGTCCAGGAGAACAGGTTTATTCTTGATGTCTTCCAGGCTCAAAAATCGGTTGTTTATTTTAATACTAAATAGTTGTTTGAGAGCTCTTTTTTGGGTCAGCTATGACTTTTCAAATAATGTTTTTACATTAGGGAAAGAGTTAGCCCGGAAATGAGTGCAACTACATGTGGGGTCTGTCTGCCAGGTAAAAACACCATCTTAGTCTCATGTACATAAGAAATAGGTGTTCCTGAGAAACCAGTTCAAAATTTAACCCCCAAATCCTTTGCAATATTTACAGGATCATAGAATCATTTAGGTCAGAAAACACCATTAAGACCATCAAGTCCCATCATAAACCTGATACTGCCAAGTCCGCCACTAAACTGTGTTCCTAAGTGGCACATCTACATGTCTTTTAAATACCTCCAGGAAGGGTGGCTCATCATCTTCCCTGGGCAGCCTGTTCCAAAGCTTGATAATCCTTCTGCTGAAGGAAGATTTCCTAAGAGCCAGTCTAAATCTACCCTGACACAGCTTGAGGCCATTTCCACTCATCCTATCACTTGTCTCTTGGGAAAAGAGACTGACACCCACCTTGCTGGAGCCTCCTTTCAGGTAGTTGTAGAGGGCGTCAAAGTCTCCCCTCAGACTCCTTTCCTCCAGGATAAACATCCCCAGTTCCTTCAGCCGCTCCTCATAAGACTTGTTCTCTAGACCCCGCACCAGCTTTGTTGCCCTTCTCTGGACATGCTCCAGTACCTCAATGTCCTTCTTGTAGTGAGGAGCCCAAAACTGAACACAGTACTTCAGGTGCGGCCTCATCAATGCCGAGTACAGGGGGACGATCACCTCCCTACTTCTGCTGGCCACACTTTTTCTGATACAAGCCATAATGCCTTTGGGCCTGGGCAGACTGCTGGCTCGTGTTCAGCCAGGTGTCGACTAATACCCCCAGGTCCCTTTCTGCCACGCCACTTTCCAGCCACTCTTCCCTAGACCTGTAGTATTGCATGGGGTTGTTGTGACTCAAATGCAGAACCTGACACTTCTGTTGAATCTCATACAAGCAGCCTCAGCCTATTGATCCAGCCTGTCCAGATCTCTCTCTAGAGCCTTTATACACTCAAGCAGATCAACAGTCCCACCCAACTTGTTGTCATCTCCAAACACACAGAGGAAGCACTCGACCCCCTCATCCAGATCAATGATAAAGATCTTAAAGAGCACTAGCCCCACTACGGAGCCCTGCGGAACACCACTTGCAACTGGTTGCCAACTGGATTTAACTCCATTCAACACAGTTCTTCGAGCCCTATCATCCAGACAGTGTTTTACCCAGCAAAGAGTGCACCCGTCCAAGCCACGGACGACCAGTTTCTTCACGGGAATGCTGTGGG
>Ga0065711_1028570_pt1 | contig 40455 bp, 34 predicted proteins | sample Hoacrofraction12_FD_59098 | JGI IMG/M metagenome (GOLD analysis project Ga0065711, IMG submission 59098) | Hoatzin crop microbial communities from Cojedes, Venezuela - Epithelial fraction 12 v2 (version 2) | ecosystem: Host-associated > Birds > Digestive system > Esophagus > Crop | place... | reverse complement strand
AAAACATGTTATTTTGATCAAAGACCATTTCAGTTTCCGATCCAAAATATGCAGTTTGGTTTTTGTTGTGGGGTTTTTGTTTGTTTGTTTGTTTGGGTTTTTTTTTTAACCTTGGACTTCCTCTGAAGTAGCATAAGGTAAAATCAAGAAGCCATCTCACGTGAACGTGGTATCCACAGAGAAAGTATCAGTAGAAATATTTACTTGTGTTTGCTCTGACTAAAATAATCTTTCTGTATCAAGCCCCTTTGCAATCCTTGGAGTCCCAGTGCCTGCAGGACTGCTGATGGCTCCCGAACTGTGGCGGAGCAGCAGACAGGGTTTGTCCCTGCACCGAGGTTTTCCCTGCTCCCATCACCGCTGGCCTCCCTCCATGAACCCAGCATGCACTTAGACTGCTACTTGCCTCCCAGTGCTGTGTCTTTCTTACTGGGAGCAGGACTCACAGGGATATAACAGCCCTTAACATAACAAATACTGTTTTGGTCTATTTTTCCAAGCTGGACGTGACATCAGTTGCTAAGGAAGGTGATTTAAGCTACATTTTTCTTTTCAAAAGTGTGTGGTTTTGATTAAGGGGTGGCAGCATTCCTGGCTAATTTAACTCACTGCTTAATGCTCAGAGTCCTTTACTAGTATGACTACCTCGCAGTCTCCGTCAAAGCATGGGAGTCTGTTATTCCAATCTTACAGCAGAGGAAACAGATGCAAAGACCTGCCCAAATGCAGGCAGCAATTGCAATCTGAATTAGAGTGAAAATGTCCCTGAAAGCTAGTTCCAGTCTCCAGGGAGAAATCAGTGGGCAGGGAAATCTGGGAAACTCAAGGGGATGTAGCGTGGGACCAAAAGTAAGAGGCATGTTAGATTTTAAATGCCTAAGGTGATCTGGCCAAGCAAGAAACAAGGCTCAGCAGTTCATGTCCGCACAGGGGAGGGCGGAAACATGGGGAGTGCGTTCCCTAGCTCAGTGGAGGACGAAAGCAGCATGCTGGCAGGCTGTGCAAGAAATGCATTGTGAACTGGCTCTTGCAGCTGTGAGTAAGACAATAAGGATAGTAAAGCACCATCTAAGTCCCCCCATCCAGCTTTGCACAAAGAGAAGCCCCCTGGAATCTGTTTGCTCATGGTTTGAATTTAGCTCTTTTTGTTTGAATGCCTCCAAGCAGAAAGGGACCATCAGTTGTCCCAGTCCCAGAGCCAAATTCACCTTCTCCCTGCTCACTTTCAGCCTCTGAGCTACACAGTGCTTCCATCAAACAGCTACACAGGGTTTCTGGTCACGATTTGCAGACCAATCTCAAAAAAGCTCCAATGTTCTTCTACAGTCTAAGGAATGACTTTTTCTTCCTTTTGGTTTTTCCTATGCCAGTCCCTCTCCTTTAGGCTCTGCATGACCCACTGAACCTCCCACACCTTCTTGCCTGTGTACAAAAACTTTTTTCCAATGAATATGCATCTTGTACGCCAGAGGCAGGATATTCTTCACTCAGCCTCAGGGTTGTATATGAGGGTCACACAAGTCTTTCTTCTCCCAGCTAGCAGACTTCAAGATTGGCATTTCGAGGAGTGGGAAGAGGACTTATAGCTTGTCATAGAGCTCTCTTACCTGTCCATCAGCCAGCCTGTCTCCTCTTGCTGTATGAATCAACTTGGTTTCTTTGGCAAACCAGCAAGGTTGCTTTCACATGTGTCTACTATACCTATTTACCGAACAAGCACTATCTATCACCTTACACAGGATTAGTAGAGTCCCACTCCTTAGTTTAACACAATTCCATATCTTTACCTGTGAAGTATTTGTTCCCAGACATTGAGAGGCCTGCATCGATTGTGTCATGAACTCAGCATTTATTAATACTGCTTGTAGTAGATACCGTCCGTTGAGCAATGAGGGCATGTCTCGCAGCTTGCAGTTAATGCTTGTGCTGGGGGACATCATAATTTCAGGTGGTCTTTTCCGTTTATTGTCACAGACCTCAGCTGACCGTCTTCTTCCACTTCTGTTCTCTCCTGCCCGTTCTCAATGATTTTCCTGATGATGATCCTCTTGCCATTGATCACTTTGGCAGTGGTTAACACTGATCTGACGCTGTGTGGCTCAGCTGTGTCCTTAGCAAAGGTGGACTGCTCGCTGAAGCTGAATGAATTCCACGGCATAAATGACTCCGTAAAGTCAGAAAACAGGCTGGAGCTTCTTTCTCTTCTACTTGTCCAGTGCAAGTTTTCCCCAATGTTTCTGAGGTTGTCAAAGGGGTCCCAGAAAACATATTCAAAGGGATCCATTCCTCCAAAGACTTCCCTAAGGATCTCCTCAACATTGTGGAACACATAAGTGGAATCAAAGAAGCTGTTATGACCCACCGTGGCACTACTTCTTGTGTGGGATCTGCTCTCCTTAACAGACATGTCATAGAGCAATCGTTTCTGAGGGTCAGACAAAACCTTGTATGCCTCAGTGACTGCTTTGAATTTCTCTTCAGCTTCCTCCTTGTTCCTGGGATTCTTATCAGGATGCCATTTTAGTGCCAGTTTGTGGTAGCATTTCTTAATATCATCCTGGCAGGCACTTTTCTTCAATCCAAGGACTTTGTAATAATCCACCATCTCAAAGGAAAGATGGGGCTGTTTGGAAGGTGTCTGGTACCTCTCTCCCACCAAGGATGTGAAGTCCAGGAATGACCAACGTGCAAAGACTTCTGGACACCTAGTACTGCTGTGCTCCTCAGGGGTGGGTAGATCCTCAGTTTATCCTCTGATATGCTCCATCCGTTTGCATCACAAGGTCACACAGTGCTGCTTGACGATGTCCTCTCTTTTTAAGATTGTTGTTTGCAAACAATGAGATTGTGACCTCAGAGGGGGCTCAGCCAATCATTGCTCAGTTGACCTGACTTCATTCTAGAACGGAATTGATTGTGACTGGCCTGATGTTTTTAAATGTAGATCATACATATGACATTGTAATTGCCCAATATAGCTGCGATGTCACAGCACTGACATATGACTTTATCGGATTATTTTTTGCCTGTACCCACCCAAAGGTGGGATTCTCAGAAACTCAGTGTGGTTTCACGTACAGTCCAGAGAAGTGTGGTGCAGTGAGGTCATATTACCCTGTAGCAGCAGCTATGGGAAAGCTGTTCGCAGTTTGGCTATCCGCAGTTTGGGAAAAGTGTTGATGAATCGGAGAAGGCTCAGGGAAGAGCCAGAATTTGTCATTAAGGACTTGGAAAATATGCTCTGGAGTGACATACTCAGGGAAAGTGTCTTGGTATTAACAGGAGGTTCAATGCCAGCTTCATCATAGTCTGTAAGAACCTGAATGGGAACAGAAATACAATGGCACAGGGATCTTCAGACTCCCGGGCAAAACAGTTGGAAGGTGGCATTAGCCAAATTTAAACTCAAAATACATTGCACATCCTTCATTGTGAAGGTAACGAATCATTGGAACCCCCTCATGTGGCCATTTTTAAACCCAGAGTGGGCCCTTTTCCTAAAATTGCAATCAGATGACCATCAGGATCGCTTCTGAACTTACAGCCAAACCTAACACTTCCAGCAGAGCTTAGCTCTCATGTTGGTACCAAAATAACTGCCCAAAATGAAACTCATTAACAACCTTGGCCTCTTTTCTACATTCTTTTTTGGAAATCTGTCCTAAGGTGTATGTATATACAACAGGGAAGCCCCTTGAACTCAACACAGACAAGTTCAGCCTGAGAAGCTGAACTTTGATGATCCAGTCCGAGGTTATCCTGCATCTGTTTCTGTTCCCTGGATTTGCCGTTCTGTGGGAAAAGCAATATTCCTACAGGGAAGCGTTGCATGGAAGAGGTCTCCAAGGAAGTGCCAGTAATGAGAACTCATCTGTCTGTAACACAGTGTTGTAAACACCTACTAATGGCAGTATGTGTTGCAGATCACTGCCCTCGTTTCCATTATCCCACATTTTGGGAAGCAGTCAGGAGCCGGCCAGACCAAAGAGCATATGCACAGCATATGAGCTGGCTGCTGTCCTAAGATACATCATACGTATGGGGCCGTGAAGCCAAGGGGCAACCATTTCAGCCTGTAGAAGCAAGGTGACAGAGGAAGGAAGGAAGGTGATTGAGCTGACGTGTTGGGGAGGGGCTATGTTTTGCTGGTTTTCTCACTGGTCAGTGATGGGTCAGTAGTATGGAGATACTTGTCATATTCTGGCAGCAAAAGTTGCCATAAAGTAGAGCAGTGCTGGTCTGGAGGGTGGAGCTGAAGGAAGTGCAAAGCAGCGAAGGAGCTCATGGTCCTGTGGACTCACATCATTGGGGAGATCTTGGGGTTTGCCTCCTTTTGCACAGAGGTGGTCTTCTTAAAGGCAGGGTTATTGTGCCACGTGAATTATTTATCTGCTGGGTGTTGTTTGTACTGTAGCAATGGGAAAAGTTAATCTAGGCCCAGGAGCAAGCTGCTGCTGCCCATTTGGACTTGGAGGGCACTCCCAAAACCCTCTTCTGTACTGAGGGGAAAGCTAAGGCTTCATGGCTCGCTCACACTGTAGTGCTTTGCTTGCAATCTTCACCAAGGGAACTCGTTTATTTGGGCTAGTGTTTTTTTAGGATTGTGCATTGGACTTGAGGGTGATCCAGACTTACCATCCACAAGCCACTGAATGGTGCCAACAGCTCCTAGCTACTGCTGGTGTGTCCGTTTGCAGATGCTTGGCAGAAATTTCAAGAGCAATTGCTGTTCCTGCTCTCTGTTACCCAGAAGGGAAAATGGGATGTCAGAAAAGCCTGTTGGAGGGTCCCAGGCCAGTTATTTACTGCAAGGAGTGAGGCTGTGTACGGAAGGAAGGAAGTGACTCTGCCTTGTGCTGTGTCTTTGCAAAGCATCTCCTCCTGTAGTTGCTTTTGATGATGAGTGCCCATCTCAGACTCGCTGGCGCACCGGGTTATCTGCCTTGGATTTAGTGCATCCTACCCATCTGAAAAGTAGGGAGTGTTTTTCTCCTGTCATCCCCCGAACAGGGGACGCTGACTGCCTGTCTGTCGTCTGCCTGCAGCAGGCGTCAGAGATTAGCAGCCATTCAAGAGAGGCCACTGCTGTGAGCCAAAAGCGTTTTCAAGGAAAAAAAGAAAGGGTTGAGGAGAGGCAGGGAGAAAGGGAAATGAGAGAGACATGCACACATCAAGTAACTAGACCCAAACTAGCCTGGCAGCCCCATCCCTAGAAACCAAGGCTTTGAAATGAGAAATGTTTTTCGTATCTTAAATCTCAAGTACAAACAATAAAAACCAGCCCAGACTGTGTTCTTTGAAGAGAAAGTACGAGTGACCTGAACAGTGGTTATCAGCAGCGTCATTAAGATAAACCCTTAACATGATTTAAAGCATCCGAAACTGAAGGGAGCACTTTCAGATACTAACAAAATGGTCTGACATTGAGGATGAAAATCAATAGTAATCTGATGTCACTAAAAATACTCAAAAGTGTCCCATGGCTGATGGAGGTGAGATTAGTGTAAATATTTGTATTCTAATCAGCGGCACGCGAGGGCTGGAGGCGGCCTTTCTGTCTATTTAATTAATGGAGTGGCTTTTTAAAAGGATCCTAATCATATGTGATTGTATCTGCTTATCAACATTTTTGCTAATTAGATGATATGGAGGCAGTCACTCTGCTAATTCCCTCATCCAAACAGCATATCCTGCACAGATAAAGTACAGTCTCTTTTTAATAAGAAACAATCATGAGACAGACTAACCTTAATGGTGCTTATTATCCGAGGATCTTTGGGATTTTCTCTTCTACTCAGCCCCTCCTTCCTTTTTCTTCATTCGCTGCTTCAGTATGCCAGATGGATGCGGACGTAGCGGTCCCTGTTCCCCCGGTCCTCCACTCCAGGCACCACCATGTCCAGCCTGCACTTCCTTCCCAGCCAGGCATCGGGTCTGCAACGGCAGAAGTAGTCAGGCAGGTCAGGATGGGAAGCAAAACACAAGGCATCAAGCAGCAAAATGTCCCAAGCTTTTGGTCACCCAGACCACAGGTGACCCCAAACTTGCAGTCCCAATCCCTGGCCTTGCCTTTGGCACCCCAGTGTGCCCTGGTCCAGAAAGGAGTGAGTGTCTCTGAGTTGTTATAACTTTCTTCTATTGTTGTTGTTGTTGTTGTTGTTGTTGTTATTATTATTATTATTATTATTATTATTATTATAGTGGATATTGGGAAAAATTTCTTCACTGAAAGAGCTATCAAGCAGTGGAATGGACAGCCCAGGGAAGTGGTTGAGTCACCATCCATGGAGGTATTTAAAAGACACGTCGATGCAGCACTTAGGGACACGGTTTAGTGGTGGACTTGGCAGTGTTTGGTTTACAGTTGGACTCGATGATCTTAAAGGTCTTTTCCAACCTAAATAATTCTCATTATTGTTGTTGTTATTATGTTCTGTTTTAAAACGGTCTGAGGGGAGAGGGGGTCTACACGAGTGGTTTCTCACCAGCCCCATTGATCCTGTGACAAGGCTGAGGTCCTTTTATCTAAGCCAACATAAGTCAGAGACATTTGTTCCAAGTCCTTTGACTATCCAAACAAACACAAATCGTGCTTCGCTCCACCAGTCAAACTGTCATCAGATGCCTCCCCCCAGGGCAGCCCCATCAGAGGAGACGCTGCGCTCACCCCCGGAGCTGTGCTCCCCAGGGAGCACAGCTGGGGATGGGTGCATCAGGCTAAACTCCTGCTGGGGGGGCAACAGAGGAACCTGCCTGACTTGAGAAGATGACTGAAAAATAAAATAGAAAAATTGCCCCAAAGAATGCATCCTCACCTCTTAAAATACAAGTGTAATGTCTTGATGAGGAGAACCTGTCCTAAACAGGTGTAGCTGCCACTGCAAGCGTCTGGGTGGACCAGAGGAGAGAGGGGGTGGGTGTCCAGAGTTTCCTTTTGTGAGGCCAGGACTTTGCCTGCCATTTTTGCAGCTGTGAATGTTCAGCTGGTAAGGCTTAAGTGACACGGATTCCCACTGCCGTGGGCAGGAGGGAGGGTCGGTGTGTCCTGCGCATTGATCCTGTGTCAGGCTCAGCACGGGGGTTGGCTATGGGATGGATGATGGGGTGGCTCTGGGGAGTGCTGGCTGGGAGGGACCCTGAGAGGCTGGGAGACAGAGACAAAGGAGGATCCAGAGACCTGGATCTGTACCCAGCTTTTCTGAGCCTCACGTTGGGGCTTGAGGCTAAACCAAGGTTCAGGCAAGAAGACTACCAGCTTCTGGGTGGTGGTGAGGGGCAGGAACCTCATGAAACCAGTCTTTTTTGAGGTATGAAGCCAAAGAGGAGGCCTGGTCCTTCTTGATGGAGTCAAGGGTAAGCCTGACATGTTTTTATGTTAGATCGTGCTCCACGCCTAGGGCAAGGCTTTGCTCCAGTCTTGGAAATCCCAAGTGGTGCTGTAACTTGTGTCCGTGGACTCTGACCCCAGTAGAATTCAGAGTAGTTTGGTTTCATTTCCGAGGTCAGCTTTATGTGTCATCTGCACTGCTCTTGTCCAGGCATGGCTATGCTGAGGCTGTACTCAGCAACACCGTTGGCCACTCCTTCTACTTTCCTCCCCTTTGGCATGGACCCTGACTCTCCTTTCTCTCCATGCTACGTGCAGGAATTAATTTAATACTGACCGCTTTCCCAGAGTGGTTTCCCGTTGCCAGTTCCATGACTGAGGGCTACAACTTGAGAAGAGGAGGGCCTTCTGGGCCAAGGATTGCGTTGCAAGCCGTTGAGTCCTGGGGCTTAATGAGGCACTGCTTATCAGCATAGCACGCTTATCTGGAGCCCGCCGACGGTGTACCTGCTCCAGCCCCATCGTGAGCAAACATGTTTTACCACCCAGTTGCAGGGAGCCGGAAGCGCGCGTGCGGTCAGATGGCATGGTTCAGCTGATGCGTGGTAACTCACGAAGCCGCAGCAACTTTATCACTTCACAACATCCATACATAGCCACAGCCTTGAATCTGCTCAGGGGAAGAAAGGATGATGAGTTGCTGTCCTGGGATTTTCTCTGTGTCTCCAGTCAGTGGGAAGTGGTATGTGGAGCATTCATTTAATAAACCAGAGGGGAAAAGCTGTAGATCAGCTTCTCATTATTTCAGTGCTGGCTCACACCATCGCTTGGGTTTGTGCCTGACAGTTCAGTGTGTTATTTGAGGCCATTTGAGCATTCTGCAGAAATGATGCCACCCTCTTCTGAAAGCATGGGGTTCATCCAAGCAGGGAGGGCCTGCCTCTGTTAGTAGGTTTATCAGTGTTAATTTCATCTCAATTTTAGGTCTCAGTTTGCGAAGGAGGTGCCTGCTTTGGAGACCTGTTCCTGTTGAGAGCCACAGCTCCAGCACGAAACCTTTTGGAGATGGTTCTTCTGATGTGGACTTCTGAGGTAAAGCAACTCTAGGTGGGTAAAAATACACCAGTGGGGCTGGTTTGCAGGGGAAGGGGGAAGTCCAAAGTGGTACAGAACTTACATAAGGGTCCTGGTGATGTTCACACAGACCTGAATCCCCCTGATTAAAAGAAGCACCCCCTTTCTCTAGAAGGTAGGAGGGATTCTAGGGGACCACTGTCTGTGTTTGTCCCCCAGTATTTGCTAGTCTGTTATACCTACAGCCAAGAAGGGGGCCCGGACAATCAAGGTAGCAGGCGGGGGACTGATCAGTTACTTTACTGGGAGTGGGCAACTGGAGAAGACACCACACATCGAAGACGTCAGGAAGCATGTTCTGGTCCTGCCTATGGGCACCTTGTACATGGGGCTCCAGGAACAGTGAAATTTCTGCACTGCCTTAGCAAAGGTTTAGTCCGAGTTTATTGCAGAGTTTAAAAGACTGGAGGATATAAATTGTAAATGTGATGACTCAAGAGCTCATAAATTCAGTATATAGCCCCATTCCAGAGAGCTTGTGTGCGGTGCAGCCATGCTGCCTTGGCCTCACGAGTTGCCCTTGCTCCCATTGCTCAAACCCACACTTTCCAAAGAGCCCTTCTGCCCTACCCTGGCTCCCGAGATGCTGCATGTGCGTGTGTGTGCCTGGGTACTTGGAAACACAGATACACACTGGCCAGGGATGCCGTCCTTTCTGTGCACACTGTGGGTTTGCTGCTTGTGTACAGGCATGGACTCACTGCCACTGCTTCATCCCAGAAAGCAGTGGTAGTGCTGGAGTAGTATTTTTCCATATCTAACTCCAGTAAGCGAGCAAGTGGGGGTCTTGAAGATGATGTTGCATCCTCTGGGAGGAGGGACAGTCCCCCCTAGCTGGGGAGCTGTTTGCGTTTACCAGGGGTCCAAGTGTCCTTGTTTGGTGCTTGTAAAGGAGCTCTATGTTCTTACCCATGTTCTTGTGTGTGGGCAGCATGAACTGCCTGGGTGAAGTGGTCACACACACGGAGTCAGTCGAAGCAGCGTTGCCTCTGAGCTGTGGTGGAGACTGCCAGACTGTGAATGATGAAGCTTTCAACCAATGTACAAGTCCCTCCCCCGGTTTTCCCACTTATGCCACTTGTGCCCCCACCCTGGAGCTGGGTGACCCCTGTGAGCAGAGGGCTGAGGAGAGCTTTTTGGAGGGGTGGTTACTGTGCCAAGCTGTTTCTGGGGTGAGCTGTGATGAGGCGTCTACAGCTGGGTCATGGCTGTCACAGAGTTTGTCCAGGACAAAGTTCCTTAAATAAATTGCTTGGCTGTAAGTGCCTTTGGCATTATGTGCTTCTTCCTCTTTTCCTAGGAAGATGGAGAGCTGGAAACTAGCCTGCTCCTAGGATTTCTCCATCCCATTCCAGTAGCATCCAGTGCCAGCCCACTGTCCTGCTGGGACCAGAGCTTATGACACTGTCTGAGCAAGGAAAGCTGGGGACAAATCCTGGGGGGACACCAGAGGATGCCGTAGGAGGCTTTTCTCCCCAGTCAAGTGGATCAAGCCCCCAGCACACAGTAAGCATGGAGAGGGGTGGGCTCAGCGGGTGGTTGCTGCAGACCTCATGGCTCCCCATCCTTGCACAAGCACCTGGGGGTCAGCACTTGGGGCCAGCTGTCCTTTGGCTGGCTCGGGGTAAGCCCCAGCCTACATTTTGGAAAGCAGAGCCCTGCTGCTGCAGGGCCCTGTGCACAGGCCCCAGCTGCAGTGGCACCTGTAAGTCCGTGCCGAGCACTCCTTTGGGTGCCAGGATTTGCTTTTGGAGTCCAGCGTGGGCACTGACGCCTGTGCTTGCAAAAATGCATGTCGGCCTCTCTCAGCAAAGCCAAGTCCCCGAGCTCCTGCCATGTTTCTCTGCAGAAACTGGGTCAGGCCCCCCAGGAGGCATTGCTCGAGGTTTCCCCTCTCCCAGGGTCCAAGCTTGGAGAAGACAGTTTCAGCAGCGTTTTGGCTCGGACGTGGCACGGGTCCCTTGGGGCAGCGTAGGTGCTGAGGGGTGAGTTGGGTACAGCTGGCGCTTGCTGATACTGCAAACCGTCTTTTACCAAATGAACTAAAGGGAAGGAGGAGGATATATTTTTTAAAATATTTTTTAATCCCAGTAAAAACCACTTTCTAGCCATTTTGCTTTTTTGATCTGACTTGCAGTAAATGTGGCGTTGATGCCACAAGCGTGTGTGCGAGTGTAGGGCTGGGTGTGCAGGTTGACAGCAGTCTGTGTGTGTGGCTGGGCAGATGAGGCTCAGGGTGCATGCCCGGAGGCGGTGGTCCTGCCTGAGCAGACTCAGGAACACGCTGCATATATTGGCCAAACCATGCTGCATTCTGCTGTCCCGGCTGAAGTCTATTTGGCAGTGTTTTGGTCTGATGACACTGCCTTCGCTTGCTTCCCTCCACCCAGACCCTCAGAAACTTTGCAAATTCACCCAAAATGTTTGCCATTCCTCAGCACCCCATTTGTGTGACCCACCACAACTACCCTTTCCCAGGACTCGTTTCTGAATGAAGAGCAGAGAGAACATTTAACAGGCAATGGCAGATGAAAAGGAGATAAAGGAATAAGAGGGGAGAAAGGAGGGAGGGGAGGAGGAATGCAGAGGTATGTGGCTGCATGTTGTACTGTGTTTATGCATAAACAGGCACGCTTATCGATATCCAGATGTAGGCATGTGTGCAGGGTAATATCTCCTGAAACAATAGGTGCTGCTTGACTCGGGGAGCGCTGCCGGAGCCTCCCCGTCAGACGCTGCCGCGTTATCAAGTTGCAGCAGGCGTTCCCATCTAATCAGGGATCTGAGCCCCATGAGCCGCACCCAGGGCTTTCAAAGCCTTCAGCCCGCTTTCCCTCTCAGAGGAGGGAGGGTAAGAGGGGACAAAAGGGGCCAAGCATCTCTGGAGGTGATACCCAGCGTATCCGGCTACCCGGCTTCACACCTCGGCAGGGATGCGGGAGCTGGTGTTGCTGCCGCGCTTCAGCAGCAAAGGCAGCAGGGTGACCCTGGGGACCTGGCCAGCTCTTACCAGGAGGAGACAGCCCGGGCAGAGCCACAGCAAAGCGCCCGCTTGGTTCAGTGTGGGGCAGATAATGTCAGAGGGGCCAAACCAGCCATTTCATTCCCCGCTGCTGCCGCAGGAGCCAGCCCCAGGGGCAGCGCTGGCAGCCGGGGGCCTTTTCTCCTTTATTTTCATCTGTGTTTTTAAGGAGGGCTCCAAAACCAAAAAAAGCTTATAAAACCTTCCCCCCGACAGTCCCTAGCACCAAAACACAGTGACCACTAATCTTACGTGGTTCATAACTGCAAACAGCTCGGGAACTATTTAATTTGACGGTGCAGTGGCTGTCTGCCTTTTTCCCCAAAATCAATTAGGGAAAGGCACGTTGCCCCTTCTCCCGCCTCCCCTCCCCGCTTCGCAGCGAGGCAGAGGGGCGAAGGGGCAGCGAGGGCTGGGCGCTTCTTTCCCAGGGCTCCCAGGGGGTCGGAGTGGGAGCCAAGTGAAAGGGGATTAACAAGGTGGAGGGAGAGACGCCGCTGCTTCCCCACAACAGGAGCGGGGATGCTCCCCAGGGACGGATGGCGGTGGGAAAGCTTGATTGCCATACGCAGCCACGCTGCGCCGCACTCCTCCCTCCCTCCATCCCCGCTCCCTGAAGACCCCCATGAATTGTCACTCCTTGCCGGTACAGGGGGGGAATCGGACATCGGGCTCTCGGAGCATTTTTTATTTGCATGGCTAATGAGCCCCTCCGGAAGGGGCTGCAGGGGAGAGGCAGGTGAGAATTTCAGCGCTGTTTGCTTGCCAAGCAAGGGCAGAGGTGTGTGTTAAAAAGCAGTCGGTGAGGAATTTAGGGAGGCGAATTTTGTGCTTTGCAAGAGGTGGTGGTAGGAATCGCAGTAGGGTCTCAAGCAATTTTTAAGGCTTCTGGCCTTGGAGGTTTAAAACCATGGCCTCAAAGTGAAGGCAGGGAGCACGCCGGAGCGGGCTGTGGCTCCCCTCTGCCCTGGACTGGGCGTGGGGTGGGAGGGTCTGAGCTCGGGAGAGGGTATCAGCGTCACACTGCTTTCCAGAAAATCCAGTGAGAACAGGACGCCCAGACAGATCTCTCCTCTCTGCATTTGTCCTTCTGGCTCTGCTTTCAGGTGGAAATGAGATCCGGGGCAAATGCACTGAGTGATGGCAGGGCTCTGTGAGCATGCAGCTCCCCAGAAACACCATTTTTGGGGAAAGGGGGATAACCGTCCCCAGGATACAGTGTTGAGACCCCTGCCCAAGCTGGGTAAAACCTCCTGAGCATTATTTCTGTAAATGCCTCCATTTGGTCTGTATCACCTCCTCCAATCTCTATTGAAATGCCCTTCTATTAATAAATAACTCCATTCTCCATTACCCTATCTCCACAGCTCACGTTGAAGTAACTGGGAATTTGGGTTTGGTTTTTATAGACATTAGAAATAGATTTTATCTTTATCAAGGGCTCGCTCTCCACCTCCCCAACCTTTGCTCCATTGCACCGAGCACGGCGGCGGCTGGAGCGGAGGAAGCAGGTCCCTGCGCCAAGCTCAGCATGGGGAGAGGAAGGAGAACCTCTCCCTGGGTTTGGCCAGGGCAGAAGGGGTTTAAAAGGGCCAGGTTCCTCCCTGTGCATTGGTGACCTGTGAGTACATCTCCATAGCATGGTGTAAAGCACTTGAGAAAACCAGGGAGGAATTCTGAATGAACAATATTTAAGAAATTGTGTATCTGAAAGATTTACTTCTCAAGGGTTAGTTTGTTTTTTGTTTGTGGGGGAAATACCTACAAGGAAACCTTCCTGAATGAAGTCATGATGCTAAGCCACCGCGTGAGTTTGGGGAAGATTTTCTTTTTTTAAACTGTGGGTTGCAAACATTCCCTGGAAAATATTTGAGTTTTGAAGTGCATCGGTTGGTCGTGATTGGGCAGGGAAGTCACAGGCCGGCATTTTTATCCCTGGGTTGGACGGCAGCACGGTTGCTGGCAGGGAAATCAGTGCATGTAAATTAGAATTGTGGTTTCCATGAATACTATCATATATGGACTGGAAGCTGATTTTCCAAGCACAGTCGTGCCAGGAAAACTTGTGCTCTCGCATAGCCCCAGGCAGCAAACACAAGTGACACAAACATGGTGAGGGTGAGTTCATTTACAACTGTGACTGTTCAAAAAGTATTTCTAAAATTTGCCTTCCCTGCTGTTCCTCCCCTGTCCTCCCTTCCTCCTCCCCTTCCAGCTATGCCGGAGTGAGCTAGGAGGTTTGGTATCCAGCCTCACGCCGTGGCTGGTGCTCGGCCAGCGGGGATAGGCGCCGCGGCTGGCGTGCACCTGGGTGCAGGTAAGGCTCTGGCAGGGTGGGGACTGGATTCCTTCCCGGCCCCTCTCGGCAAACAGCTCCTGCCCCGGAGCCCTGCGTTCCTCTGCCCTTATCTCCCTGTGCAAGGCAAAGCTATAAATGTTATTGGCCATGAAGTTATTCATCCCCTTCAAAGTTACACATATGCAAAATAGGCTCTCCTGCTAGAGATGGGAGCCTTCTTACCAAGTGTGAGTGTTCAAAGATTTTTATTTTTTTTTAAATAAAAATCTTTATGAAAGAAGAAGTTCATTAACATACAATGATGTTAATAGCACTGGATCTGTATATACCTAATTATATATGTTACCACCAGTAAATAACCCCAGGATTTCATATAAGGTAAATATACTCTTGCTCCAGGGATGGCTAAATCTAGGTGCAAAGCAATGGCCGGGCTGATTCATGCAGTCGGCAGTAGAGAGAATAAGTGAGCAAGCACACACGAGCTCTTGACTTGGGACACAAGTCTTGTGTTCATCGCAGGCACAGCTCAGCCCCCCTCAGCCCCTCGCCATCCCTGTCCCAGGGATGTGGCACCAGGTCCTGTGCCCGCAGCGCTCTGCAGCCGGCCAGGCTGGCACCCAGCGTCTTCCGTCCCGGCTGGACACGGTGATGCTCATACCACTGCAGCACGTGGCGGTGGGGGCTGTCATCAAAGATCAGGCTTTCAGAGCTCAGAAGGCCCCACTGCCGCCTTCTGGGAGTTCATAAAATGCATTCTGGTTCATACCTGTTCTGGTTTTAAACCTGTTTCTTCCTGAGGAACAACTCAGTTCAAGGAAGGCAGTTCTTTTATTTTTCTGGCTAGCTAGGAGAACAATGATACATAAAGGGATGGGAGATCTGTTACATCTCTATGACTTCTAAAGCTGGAAGAAGCTGTTCTCCCATTGATGACACGTGTCCTATTTTATTAGGCTTATGCATGGGCTACGCTTACCTCTATCAGCCATCCGTTTTCCCCCGCGCTGCCAGTTGGTGGCTCAGACCAAGACCTTTGCAATGCTTCAAGCCAGCTGAGCCTGGAAACCTCTGGATGATCCAGGCAGTGGTTTCGAATTGCTCTGTGCCATCCCCTTCCCCTGTCCCCCTGCGGGGCAGCTCTCTGGGACAGGGCGAAGCGACGTGGGATGGGGCTTTTTTGGGGAAGTGAATGCAAGACCCTGGCCAGCTTCTGTCCCGAATTTCAGCTTCCGCAGCCCAACATCAAACATGTCACTGCAGCCTGAGCCCCCACGGGCCTGATGGAGGAGCAAAAAGAGAGGGCTGGAGGCAGCAGATCCTAATCTTTATTAAATAAGAACAAAGCTTATGCCGGCTAATGAGAAAAACAAACCGATGAAAGATCCGGCAAGCTCCTCAGAAGGACACAAAGAAATTCTCTCTGAACAAGAGCAGGCTAAAAATATTCCCGAATATTTATTTTGCTGGCAATGGCTTCACAGACTCCAGATTCGATGCCGCCTCTTTGGGGATTGGCATGGCCGTCGCAGAAATTTCAGAGGAGGGTGCTCCAAACTCTGCACGACGCCCAGAGCCACAGCAGAAACAGCCCCGCAGCCAAGACACGAGAGCATGAACTGCCTCAGCGCTGAGATGACAGCCGGTCCCTGTACACGTCCATTCCTGTCAGGACAACAGAGTGTTCTACCGTCATTTTATGTCCATCACCCTGTTTGGAGTCAGTGTGTGAGGCAAAGATGCTGAAAGCACTTTCTCCAGTTTTGTTTCCTTTCTCGGCGTGGGTCCCTGTACATGGGGTGCTGAGGTTGCTGCTGCTAAGGCTTGCACTGGTCCTGCACACCCTCTGCATCGCATCACAAACATCAGGGACAACTGGCAGGAAACTGAGACCACTGGTGGGCTTATCCAGCTTGAGCCTACAACGTTCCCCCAAAGCATCTCTGTGACTGCTGAACCTTGCCAGCTCCAGGTCTCCTCCCCACAGCAAGCCACAGCCTATGCGGCCGTCATCAGCAAAGATACGGGCATCGTTTGCAGCCAAACCCAAAACCATGTGAAGTTGCCCAGATGGCACGCGTAGCGTAACGAACTCAAAGTGCAGACTGTGCCTAGGGAAACCAGTCAGGGCGGGGAGTGTTTCAGGTGGTTGTGACCAGCCTGGTGTGGGCTGCGGACCCCAGCGGGAGAGCATGCACCCGCACAGGGGTTTGCAGAGATTCAGCCAGCCCCGCTGTCTCACCCTTGCTGCCTCCCGCGGGCCCCGCGACCTCCCTCCAGCCCGTGATCTCCAGAGATGGTTAGCTGGAGGCGATGGCAACCGCAGTGCTGGATCAGACCACCCAGCTGGGACAGACAGGCGGCTGCAGGGGCTGCTCAGAAATCACCTCCTGCCTTCACAACGGACCCCACTTTCCCGTTTGGGCTCAGCCCCAAACATCAGCCTTGAGTGCCACTGAACTTGGCTGAAAATGTCACTTTTAAAGGCAAAAGCAATGCAGCGATGAGGCCTGCAGTTCCTCCTCCAGCTATTCCTTCACTGACCGTGAAACCTCAGCCTCTGCTCTTTTAATGTACTGTGGCTGAACTTGCTGCCAGCAGGTCAAAGGGAACATCATTTACTTGGGCTTTGATGCATTTGATACAGTTTGGGGTGAGCAGGGAGAGGGGGGAGGATAGGAGACAGAGGGAATAAGCGGTGGCAAGGAAGGAAGGAGGTTGCCTGTTTGTATGGGAACTGGGTTCGTATGAAGATGACAGAGCCGTTTTCTAGCCAAGGGGGATGCAGTGGTAACCAAGAGGATTTTGACTGGAGCAGGGTCTCCACATTCTCAGATCGGCATGGTGGGTAGGAGGCAGCCTGAGCATTTGTTTGCAGGCCCCTTTTTATCTCCTTGACTGATTAGGAGATTGGTGAGGGGAGGGGGATGGAGGTGTTTGTATTTCCTATTGCCTGGAGAGTCCTTTTACTGCTCAGGCAGGACCATGGGACAGTCACAAGTCCCTTCCTGGCAGCCAGCTCTCATCATGTTTGCATCTCCTTAACACCCTCCTCATCTCAGAGCCCTTTATCAGCTGCTTCATGAAGCCTCCCTGCCTGTTTTCCTGCACGAAGGAGGTTGCAAGGGACGGAGCAGGTAAATGCACCCACGTGGTATCACAGGTGGCTATTTCAGAGCAAGAAACCAGAGGTACCAATTGCCCAGCCCACGCTCAGAGCTTGGGGAGCTCCCAAACACAGAGGATGGGTTGAAATCAGGGGAGCACAGCCCTTACCTCCTGTTACCTCTGGCTGTGCTTTTTCACAGCAAGCTGGTCCAGATTGCCTCACCAGCCCCATCCCTACTGGTGTTGCGCAAACCCCAGAATACTGTAAAACCCCATCCCCTACCCTTCTTACCCCTCTAGTGACCACCATTGGCCTTGGAGTAGTCAAGGGTCGTTCTGTACCCCTCGATGTAGGTTTTTCTATGGGTACCTGGGCAGTATCATGGCTACAGACTTCAGGGCAGGACTGAGTTAACACAGGAGTCAACAGCTTTTGCAAAGAGCCCCTCCTGACGGCAACGCTTTCGGGTCACATCACACACTTCGCTGGGCTGTCAGCGCTTGGGCCAGAGTCTGACGCTTTCAAACACAGGTCGCTTCCCCCAATTTTTTGGGCGGGGGGTGGGGGGAAATAGAGGAAAAGGGCAACATCCCTCGTGAGAACCTGAATATTTTGCTCTCCAGCTTTTGTCTTTACTGGCTGGTGTTTACACAGGGGCGAAGAGGCCGGGAGGAAGTGAAGCGATGTGGCTGCTGTGGTTTTAGTTCTCACTCCACCTTGCTACTGAGAAACTGGACCTGTGGTTTAGTTTGTGGCTGAGGGGAGAGGAAAGGTCCTTGGATCTGATCCCTGAGGGGGAGACTCTCTTAGCCCCGCAGAGGCAGGGGCAGTGCTGATGGGGGCTTGAGAAAGAGGAGGGGAAAACAGCCCCCCCAAGAAAACCCTCTCTGGCAGCTCACGGTGCATTAATATTCACTGCAGAGTGAGGGGTGTAAATTCACTGCTATCTCCTCGGAGTTTGCCGTTTATGCCGTTCATTTCACATAGATGTCACTACTGCCTTATGAGCACTCCTCCGAGCCAGCCGGTTAAATGGACCCAGTGCATTATAGTAATGGAGTAACTGTATAAAAACAATGAAATCCAATCTCTTTAAACTGATTTGATGTCTGCCTGAACCACAACATTTCCTGCTAATGGCTTCCTTCATTTTGTAACAGTGATCTCCACCTGATCAGATTACAGCTGGTTTTAATTACAAAGCTAATAGAGTTTGTAGGCAGTGTCAGGCAGACGGCGCATGCCTGGGGTGGGCACGGGGCGGCAGGGAGCTGGCGGGGGCTCTGGGTGACTCTGCTAGCACACTCAGCCCATCAAGCCGACTGTCAAAACACTGGGAGCAGGGGGCAGCTAGGAGGGACGGTGATATTTTTCGGCATGGAGCCAGCGTGCCGGTCTGTGTGACAGCAGACAGCCCTGGGTTGTGCTCCTGCTCCGTGCTCAGGGTGCCTTGTCACCCAGCCGGGTGGCTGATGGTACCTAGGAGATTCGTGGCATGTTTGGTGCTCCTGAAAGGCAGGTACCACAGTGGTAGGAAGGCATAGGAAGGGCAGAACCAGCTTTTCTTGATGATGAAGTGTAAAAAGACCAGGGGAAGAAAAAAGAAAAAAAAAGAAAAAAGACCAGAATGGGGATACATGGTGCCATTTGACTTCTGCAACTGGTGGGACAGGAAAGAGCATTGTGGACGACTGACAGAGGAAAAAGGCCTCGAGATTGATGTCTTTCTTATGGAATAGTGCAGTCAGCTGCGAGGTCGGCATCCTCTGCCTCGGCCCAGGCAGTGAAACCCCGGGGACCATCTTCACGGCTCAGACTTTTCCCGGTGGCCTCGTTTTGTCCAGTGGTTCGTTTGTGTATTGATTGCTCCTTCTCTCAGGGTTAGGGGCACGGATCAGCATAGCTGTGGGGCAGAAGAAGTTTGAAAGAGCTGTTCCCAAGCAGTGCTGGCCAGGGATGCCTGTGTTTGGCAGAGCACGTGCATATGCTGCAGGTGAGTCCCAGTTTGACTCCGATGGTGGAAAAAACCTATAGGTGTGTTACAGATGGTGCTGGGTAGCTTGTGCTGATGTTTAGGATTTGGCTGAGGTTAGGGTCAGTTGAAGTTGGCTGAAAAATCTCACCAGAGAAGCAGCAGCATCTCCCTCTCACGCTGCCCTGTCCTGCCATGTGCACCTCTTTCGTGGGTTGGTGGAGCTACTCCTGTCCACCAAAGTATAACGCCAGGCAAGGGGGATGGCTCGGTCGCAAGCAACCCACCTACAGCAGCTGGGGTAGCGTGGGAGCAGGTGGGAGGAGCACCCCGACTCAGCCAAGCCGCTGTGGGGGTGTTTCCAGGTGGTATGACCCATGCCAGAGGTGCCCCGCTCGATTTGTCCTGCTGTGGGGGATGCTCGTCCCTCACTGTTGTAATGCCAGAGCTGTACATGCCGGGTTACAGACGAGCCTTGTAAATGATTTAGGGTCCACATCAAGAGCTTGTCAATTATGTACCCTGGGACTTAATTATTTAGCTTGACAGGAATCTCTCCCCTTAATTTCACTGTCTTCTCGATATACCCTTTCACAGCAGAGCTGAGGATGCTCTGCTGGAAAGCGTGCATCATCCTGTGTTTCTGGTCCTTCCCAGTACTGCCCAAACTCATCTGTTTTCCCCCTTCCCTCAGCAGATGAGGAAAACAAGCCCCAGGCATGACTCAGGGCAAGGCGAGGGTCTGGACCCCTGCAGCATCGCTGCTGTGCTCTGTCCTTGAGGTGTGTCGGGAACTGGACTCTGCCACTGGTCCTACACTGTGCAAACTCAGGAGGTTTTGAGGATGCTGTAGGTGAGCTGGGTGCTGGGATGACCCTGGTCACCCACCAGCAGCCAGAGAAGAGGGTTCCCGTAGCCATTCCAGGTGCTCACTGGCAGCCCTGGGGATGCTGCCTGGGGATGATGCCTGCCCATCACACCGACAGCCATCACCGTGCGCCGTCATGTAAGTCAATGCTTTAGTCCTCTCCTCCCCCTCTTTTCTTCTCCTTTCACCTCTTCCTTTATCTGAACTTTTAAACCCCATGTCTGGTGCAGATTTTTACAGTAGCTCAAGCCTTTGAGAACTGTAATGCCATGCTGTTTTCACAGCGACATTAATGTGCACCACAAAAACGCCAAGTATCAGAAGTCGGTCGTTGCTGCTGGGAGGCTACGGGTCGTGGCAGCTGTGGGAGAGCAGGAGGCGAGGACACGGCCGTGCTCGAGGGGCACAGCTCAGGCAGGCGAGGCCCCGGATTTGACAGGATTTCCTCTCCGCGCCATCTCTTCGCCGTGTCTTGGTATGTCTTTAAACATGTTTATTTTTCAACCCTTAAAAACTACCTTTGCCTAAAATAAATAAACGAAACTAAGACCGGGAACCTAGGATTCTAAAGCAACTCTACAATAACAAAGCAGTGCGTGCAGATCAGTTGTCACCAGCAACCCTACAATAACAAAATAATAGACGCAACGCCATGCAACGCTAGAACAACCACTATGGGCATGCGAGGAAGGAAATATCTTTTCTAGCATAGAGCTTAGCAAGACTTTGTTCTGCAGTAATCTCGGGGGTCAGAAGAGGGATGTAAGGAGCAAAACAACTTGAGCAGCGTAACTTCAATGTCATGCAGCCGGCAGGGTCATTGGACATGCAGCAAATACCGCTTCATTAGCACGGGGTTTAATAGTCTTCAAAAGGAAAAGAAAGCGAGTTTTTTTTGTGATGAAACAGGAAGTTCCCTTGAATCCTGGAGCTTTGAAGAATTGTCAAAGGAATGAGAAGTCTGTATGTTTGAAAAGGCTCTGGGTTGTGGAGCTGGAGGGGGCAGGGGGACACAGGGAGACAGGCTCCAAGAGCAGACCTTCTCCAGTCCCACACTCTGCTCTTTGTTCCCCTTTTTTTTTCTTTTTAATTATTTGACACTTTTTCAACGTTAATTTTTTTCTGACAGACACACATATACACACACACACTCATTTTCTGAGGTTAGCAGGAGTTTTCTCAGAGTTAGAGCAAAGCCCAGATCCTACGCTGGGCCGTTGCTGGTGCGGCTTTGCCCACACCTTGCTGCGGAGTGGCAAGTGGAAGTAGCTCTACAATCCAGGCTCTGCTCACGCCTGATGCACAAAACCATTTTTTTGAGGAAGTCTTTCTGGAGTTTGAAAAGGTCTGGTTAGCTGCTCTTTTTTTTTTTTCTTCATTTATTTCTGTCCCTTCTATTTTTCAGGCGTGGTGCTTCTGTGGGGCTGCAGGAGCAGAAGGGCGATGCCTCCCCTTCCCAGCGTGCCTGGTGAGCTGAGAGTCACCAAAGAAAATTCCTGTATGATTTCTGACTTGTTTTCTCAGCATTTGAAATATAAATATGCTAAAAAAGGGTGGTTTGGTGGCTTAACTATTACTAGAGGGAACCTGGATGCCACAAAACTGCTGATGAAAGGCTGGTTGGGCTGAATTTGAAGACATGTTGCATGGCTGTAAAGGGAATGGGATGTTAGACCTGAGAGAGGCTTTCAGCCAGTTGAAAGCATCGGGAGGATGCCCAGCATGGAGAGATGCCTGCAGGCACATCTCCACAGGGAATGGGTTTCATTTCCTTGCAAGCCCAAGGTGGGGAGGACCAGCTCTTTTTTCTTACCCATGGAGGGAAACAGGATCTGCCCCTGCCCAGACAAAAACTGCTGGCAATGAGTTGCCTTTTGCCCTTGCAGGGTGCTCAGAACGGCAAGATGTGAGCAGGGAGGTGGCCAAGAGGGAGCACCCAGCCGCTCGGCAGAGAGGGCAATCCTGGTGAAGGGAGCCTGGAGGAAGAGCCAACATACTGTCACGACACCATGCTTTCCTCTGTGCTAATTGTACGCTTGGGACCAAATTTAGCCTGGTGTAACTCTGCTGAAGTCACCAGGGATTAATTTGGCCTCTGGTGGCTCCATTGTTTTAGCTAAATGAGACAGAAGAAGCAGCCTATTCTTATCTGTGCACAGTGGGGCGGCGACAGTAATGGTTCAGCGAGGCAGACCCCAAAAGCAGCATGACTAGGACCCGGGATCAGGGCTACCACGAGCCAAACGGGCTGCAAGAGGAAATGTTTTGACATTTGGGTTATAGATGGAGGCAGACTCGGCGTGGGTGCGCTAGCGGCACTCACCGCTGCTGCAGGCGGAGGGGAAGGGGGCTGTCAGGTTCCCTGAATATTTGGCGGTGCCGTTTGGAGTTCCTCAATTCTTGAGCCACCGGAGAGGGAAGCTGTGGCTCTGGAAGGGGCACGTGGTGTCGAAGGGGACTTCACGCCGCTTCCCAGCCCAGTGAGAAAGGGAGCCCAGGCTGGAAACGTCCAAAAAGCACCGGCTGCATCCCTGGACTGCTTGTGCATCTGCCAGCAGCTGGGTGCGGGGAAGGAGGGATGGGATGGAGCATGTGCTTGCACGGGACTGGAGGAGATGTCCTGGGCAAAAGTTTTGGCTGCTGGCCCAAGGCAGTGTGCCAGTCTGGGCTGTTGTGAATTCCCTCAAACGTCTGCGAAACTCAGGATGAGCTGGGAAGTTGTGATTTTTCCAGCCCAGGCTAGGTGCAAGCTGTTTCCAAGCAGAGAGGCATTTACTGGATGGGCTGTGGGATGATGTGCCTCGGCCAGCTGGCATCCAGCCTAGCGGCAGGCGGTTTTGGAGGGGGAATGGCATGGAGAATGGAGACGGGACTGTTGTCCCCCTTCCCATGCCTGCTGCTGCACCCGGTCCCCCTTTTCATGCTATACCCACTGGGTAGATGACTGCAAGACCTAAGTGTCTGAGGCTGTCAACCCGGCACCTTTCACCACAGCTAAACATGCTTTAAAGCAAGTACAAAGGCAGATCTTCTTCTGAGGGTGGAGATAACAATAGGTGGGAAGGGAGGGGAGAGCAGACTTGGAGCTTCGCTGCTCCCAGCACTCTTGCATCTCTGTGGCTCGAACAGGCACATTCCCGGCGTCCAGGGCCGGATAATAAGCAGAGCCACAGCAGCTATTCAGGAGGCTCTGACCCTGGCTAGGTAACTACATAATGAGCCTGTTTGAATTGCTCCCGTCCCTGCCAAAGGGGTGGGATCAGGGGATGCTTTTGTTTGCAATAATGAACCTGTAATTATGCTACATTTCTTGGTTTTAGCCACATTTTTTGTGTGCGTGTTGTTCTCTTTGTATTGACAGATTTATGGCCAGGATACTCCGCTGCACCACCAGCCGTACGGCACTGTGTGGAGACTGTCTGACTGTCGTCTCGGAAAGGTGTGGGGAGAGGGGGAGAAGGGAGGGGGTTGTCTTTGCACTGTCTCAGCCCCTGAAGGGTTAAATAAATACATTAAAATTAATATAAATGGCAGAGGAACCGCCTTTCCAAAAGTCACTGGTTTCAGCAAGGCAAAAAAAAAATAATCTTTTGAGCTCCAGGTGAATTGAAAAAAAAAGTAGGGAACGATTAAACGACATAAATAAATAAGTCACACACACCAGATTTCAGCTCCGAGGCGCTCAATAAAATTACACTTTGAAATGCAAGGATTAAGCAGGGTAGGTGACAAGGTAACTTTGTTAACAGGCTAATCTCTCGCTTTAACAGAGACAGGGGATTTACATCTGACTGCACAAAACTGCTTTATGGTCTCTTTTTCCAGCTGGAGATGGTAGGAAGGGGGCAGGATGAGATGGGACGGGGTTGGATGTTTTAAAGCCGTTTTTAAAATGGGCTTAGACTGCTCTTTTTTTTTTTTTTAGGTTTGTTTGTGGGTTTTTTAAGCAATTCTGCGTGGAAACGTGTCTCCAATCACCAGCTGTTTCCAAACAGTTCAGGTAGGGAATGATGAAGATATCACAGGAGGATGATGAATAATTGGGTAAAAGCATTGGTGGTGCCATTTCTTCCTGAATGGTTTTATTTGCTTTCTTACAAAAAGCCAACCAGCAGCATGGGCTATTCAAAATGTTATGTCAGGACTTCTGTTGCCCTGAGCCTTTCCCCTGAATTTCAGCACTTCTTACTCCAGGGACGTGGGGAATCTAAATCCAGATTACTCTTTTCAAATAGCTCTTCTGTTCTTTGTGGAGGAAAGAAGAAAAAAAAAAAATAAAATAAAAGAAAGAACAAAAAAAAAAATAGCTTCACGCCTTTAAATTTCTGTCCCTTACTAAAACCTGACAGTGACGGGCAAATGGATCTGAAGTGAGACCTGGATCCTCCTGTGTGGTTTTGTTCATCCAAACCCTATGGTGCCCAGTTCACCGTGCCAGGTTCCAGCCACCCTCTGCCATACCTCCCTCCTGCACCCGACCGAATGCTCCTCGGTTTGGATCTCAAGCGTTCTCTGTTAAACCTCACCCGTGGTCAACCAGGGGGGATGTGGAGGAGCAATCAGGAGTTCAAACCTTCCCCAGGCTTCTTTGCTTCTGGATAATAATGACAATGAGAAAGCCATCTCCTCCATAATGTTAATTTGAAAGTCAACAGAAAACAGCAGGCTGAACATGTTCTCTGGTTTTAAATAGATCTGGTGAAAGTATTTATCATGTTGTCTTTGTTGCAGCATTGCTGGGGTATTTGTGCTGGCTGAAGGTGCAGGGACTGATCCTGGAAGGAAACTCAGTGCTGAGTCCCCAGACCATTTACAGATTCATGTGCTGGACCGTTTCCGGATGAGATTTCAGTTTTCTCAGGTGGGTGAATGTGATCTCATCTATGGGAGCATGGGAACTGAGGTCCTAGTGAGAGAGGCTCTGCCACTGGGTCAGAGGAAAGTTGCTTCTCCCTTTGCTTTGATGCCTGGGTAGCAGGAGGGAAGACTGTTTCGTGCAGGAGGGTTGTGAGCTTCAGTTAAGTACGACTCTTTAAACGTTTCCAAGCCATCAGCCCAGAAAATCTTCTCTACTGACACTGAAAAAAACAAAAAAAATGATGTGGTTGAGCATTACTGCTCAGTCTCCGAACCTTAGGGTTATGGCCGTTCCTGCATTGCAAGCTGCCTTTGCAGGAAGATGTGTCTAAAGGCTCAGCAGTGCATCTGCCCAAAACAACCATAGCCAGCTTCCCCATGGACGCTCCAGCAGGCCATGAAGCCAACGGAAGTCCAGGCAGAGATCAGAGCTGCAGCAGTGTGGCAGAAGAGGAGATGAGGGGACAGGACAAGGCTGTCACACAGCATGGCAGGTCACTGTTTCCTCTGGGGAGCCACCCGACTCTCCAAAGAAAATGCCCAACTTTGGTGTGAGTCGAGTGAACCTGATAGAAGTGCTGGTCCAAGCCCCAGCCATGACATGACCAGTGAGAACCTGGAATGTTACGCTGAGACCCCTCTGCCCCTCAGCAGTGATAACCAGCACACACTTTCTGCACAGATTGCAGGTGACAATAAAACTTGTCCACTTGCCACTGCCACAGGGCTCCAGCTTGCACAGGGACCATGCAGGCTGCGGTGTGCCTGGTCCTGCCAGGGCTCATCGGAGGTGGGCTGCTGACTGTGAGCACATCAAGCACTTTCCCAAGCATGGATGGAGCAGAAATAATGTATTACCCAATTTAAAAATCAGACATAACTCCAACTCTGAAGTTTATCAGCCGTTTGGGCACTAAAACATATTCAAACTGAGCAGCAGACCCTTGTTCTGTGCAGGAATCTGACCAATTGTCTCCCTTTTCTCTCTTGTCCTTATACCTTAAATCATTTTGACCTTTAATTGGCCCTAATTTGCCCACAGACGGCCCTGGGACCCTTCACCACATTTGCTTGTAATTGGGACCCTTTGTTATTTTTCCAGAGAGCCACTGCTGGTTGTTTCTTTTTGAAAACATTGCGGCGTGTCATTGAGCGTGGAGCCGCTTTTAAATTAGCCCTGCTGGGAGCCAGGAGAGCCCTGTGAAAAGCCCAGCAGAGAGAGACAGGACTATCTAAACGCAATTATCATATCACCGTGAAAACGTGAAACCAGCCGGAGCTTAAGCAAACATCACACGCCCCTTGGCTGGAGGGTGGTAAATGCTTTGCTGGGAGGCGTGGGATTGAACGCCATGGAAGAGGTTATCCGGCCATCGCATGTGTCGCCCGGCAAAGAGGTGAACATCGCTCTGCCTCTTGCTCGCTACAGGTAGGCATGTAACTTGGTGATGTGTTTTCCTTAGTGGTTTTATTTAAATTCACCTTATTTCTGCACGGTGGTTTGCAGGCGTCACCATTTAGAGCAGGGTGACAATGAACTGCTCCAGTACAGCTACGGGGCACTGCACTGCGGAGCAGGGATAGGAAAATCCAGGAGAGGGGCAGCAATATCAGTGAGCGTCTGTATCAGCAGACAGCGCTTCCCGAGTAAGGCCCTGTGCGCACTATTAATCTGGCTGTGGCCACAGTTTGCCCCTAGCCCCGCTCATAATGTCATCAAGATCTTAACTGTCCAAAGCTAAGTTAGAACAGCAAGGGATAATACCACAGCTAGATAGCATCTGCGCTGCCTCCTGCGCTAATGGACAGTTGTTCTGTAACCGAGTCTCCCCGCTCAGTTAGCCCTGAAGCATGGAGTCCTCACTTTAACATTCGCTCCGTGCAGACCTTAAAATCAAGTTACAGTGCTGTCAAGTCTCTGACCATGGGCTGTTGTGTGGATGGTCCTCTTGAGATTGAAGCTGGTGCTCAAGCAGCTGGGAGCTGCAGCGTGTCCTGTAAAGCCATTTTAGTACTAGATCCAAAATAAGTTTACCTTCCGTGGCTTGCAGCATTCATACGGGCAGCACCCACAGACTTGTGCCACCTTAGAACAGGTTAGCAAACTACTTCTCACGTTGTACGGAAAATCAAGTGAGCTGTGGCTGGCAAAAGCTAAGGCTGGGTGTCTGCCCTGCGGAGGGGAGTTTTGTATCAGGTCAGTCTGTCTGTGTGTGGCTCCAGCAAGGAAAAGACACTGCTGTTTTCACCTGTCTGACACTAGTGGAGGTCAATGGCGATTGTGGAGGACTTGCTGCTTTGCAAAGGTAACGGGTATAATCACGCGTCTTCTCCCTCAAGGTCATGCGCTGAGACAGGTATGGCAAGATGGTGATTGCAATATAAAAGGCACATATTTGTAAGGAAGACAGAGTCCTGCCCCGCCAGCATGGCCATTAAATCGTAGCTGAGGCCAGCAGAGAATGGGCCCTTAGAAACAGGCAAACTTCACAAGTCCTCCACTGCCCATGGATATTTCTTGATCTGAGGGGCTGGAAGCTATAGTTTCTAATGGTCAAGGCATCTAATTATAGTTGAAGGTGGTTGAAATTAGCTCAGTAAAGAGAGTCTTAATAGTTGGCTGCAAGAATCCTTGTTGTGTACAGCTCCTACCATAATTTGGCAACACATGACTGGCTTTGAGGTGCCGGGTGAAGCAGTCCATCAAAGTGTCCCCCCTTCCCTCCCCAGGTCAGACCCTGCTCTCTCACAGCCGTGTGAAAGGAGAAGCTCTCCTCTGCCCAAACCTCCACCCGCTGGGGCAGCTCGCCTGAAAACACCGAGCTCTGAAGGGCACTGGCACAGAGAATCTCACGGGTGTGACCGGATTGCAGGTTTCAGCCAACAAATCACCTGCAGTCCTACAGCTGCAGCCGAGGAACATCCTTTTCTAAAGGTAACACAGAGCCAATAGGCCTAGAGTTGAGGTTTGGGGTCCACGCGATGCACCCGGACATGGCTGGGTCCTCCCTTTGGAGGATGAACTGGGCGCAGCGAGCACAACCCTGCCAGCACAGGGCTGGACACTCTGGAGTCTGCAAAACTGAAGGTGGGGGGTGTTTTTGTAGTCATCTTCAGTATCTCTGTCTCTCCTCTGACCGAATTGTGCGTTTTTCCCAGGTTTTTCTGATGTTTCTGTCCAGCTTGCTTAATATCCAAGGCATTTTATTTCTGCTAACGAGGTTCTGGTTAGATGTGGGCTCTTACTGGAGTTCAGCAGTGGATCCATGCTGTACAGCCGTAAGGGGACAGAGCACACCCCGAAGCGTTTACAGTCTCAGGCCCAGTCCTGGCAGACGCTGGTCCACATAAGTATGTTTAGACACATGATCCTTCCCCTCAAGCTCAGAGTGCCCAGGATTCTTGCATATGTAAATGTTTGCAGAGTAAAGGCTTTGTTTATATTGCCTGTTTACTAATTTAAGTTTATATTTAAGCTTCTGATGTTCAGTTCTTTTTTTTTTTTAATCCAGCCATACTTTTAAGGAAAGGTTGCATTGTTTTGTTTTTTAAGCAGATGTCTGAAATGTTCCTCCTTCTGAGTTCAGCATGTTGCTGTAGTAGATACAAAGTCTGGGTCCAGTGGTTTGGGTCGGGGTCTGTAGTTTTGAGCAATGATGAAGGAGAAGAACTGTACTGTACAAAGACTTGTCAACCCATCACCATTCCCAATGGTCTGTTGTCCCAGTTCCTGCTAGGATATGCTTTCTCCATTTCCGCATCCCTGATGTTGGACCATTACATAGGCCTGGGCTTGGTGCTGAGTCAGAAAGTTGGTCATCTGTCTCCTTTGAGCAAGACAAGCACAATAGGGCATGCCTGCATATGTCAGCTGCTCTTACAAGACCAGAGTCTTTCCGGGGGCTTGGACAAAGCCAAAGCATCACTCTGACATAGCAAGGAGATGTCCTTGTCATGGAAGCCCTCTGACAGCACTGGTTTGGTCTCATCCAGGTTAGAGACAAAATGCCTCGCTGGTAGGGGGTGGTGGCGTGGGAGTTTGCTCCTGCCGTGCTCTGATTGCAGTGCGTGGAGCAGCACAGGGTACTGGTCTTCAGGGCTGTCAGTACTGCACTAGAAAACTCCCATTTCAAAAATTCTCTTTTTTTTTTTTTTAATTAGAAGAAAAAAGCCTGAATGGTCAGGCAGGAAGAAATCATTTTTCCAAAATACTCAGTGATTAATTTGGGAAAATTGGAAGGAGGCCAAGGAGCTGCAGCAGAGAGTGAAAGTTGAGTGACTTTCCTGGGAGTGACCAGGGAAGCTTTCAAAGCTGCCCCCCCCTCCCTTCCCCACCACTGCCACAGGAGAGCAAAAACCTTGGCGGGCAGAGGAGCCACTGCCACCGCCGCTGCCTCCTTTTCTTGCTGCCAGATAAAGAGGACAGATTCTCCTTTTTCAGCCCATTCTGCTCACACAATGGGAGAGGGGGATCAGCGCCAAAATTACAAGTGTGAGCCCTTAATGCATCAGGTTGAACAATGGGCTTCGGAGACGTCTGCCTTGTCTCGAGGAGCAGTACAGCTAGTTCTGACTACCCAGTGCCATGGAAAAAAACCTCATTGTCCTGGCGAAATGCTCCCCAGAATGAAAACACCCTCCTCCTCCTTTCTTCAGCTTCCTAATGGGAAGCAAAATAACAAACCAGGCCCACAATTAAACAAACATGCCACTAACCAAGCAGAGCTCAAGTGTAACAGACGTTGTTGCAGTTGGACCAGGCTGGGGGCCGGGAGCAAGCTCCTGGGACACTGTTACTGCAAGGGTTTCTTTGCCACACCACAGCCTTCTCCCTCCATCAATCTTTGTTCCTTTTTCTCCAGTGTGCCTTTTCCTTGCTCTTGTCCTCCTCTCGGTGCATCCCTTCCACTTGTCCCACCAGACCACCCCACTTCATCCCAATGTTTCATTCACCACAGATGGAAATTTTCGTTTTTGAACACTCAAAACCACAGATTTTATTTCAGAAGAGCTCAAGAGAAGGGGAAAAGCCACTTCACTGTACTTTTTAGACCATTTTAATATGGGGGAACATAAGAACTATTTTCCTCCGTTTCTTCTTTCTTGCTCAGATCCAGTGCAGGGACCAGCTCTGTCCCCTCACCTGCGCACAGTCTCCACAAGGATGCTCAATGCCACCTCCCAGTTCCTGCAGCCCGCCTGAGGTTGATGGTTGTGGTGCAGGTGGTTGTGGGTCTGCACTGGCAACACTTGAGATCCCTACCCCAAAAGTGCTGCCCCGCCTCTTGCTGTTCCTGAAAATCACTGGCATCTCTGCAGCACAAGAAATTTGGTGTTGGAGAGGTGACAGACATTGCTAAAGAAGGGCAAGCAAAGGGGAAGCTGTGTCCTTTCCATATTTGGCTGAATCCATCTTCTCTGGAGCTTTAAGACTCTGGTGCAGTTCATGGCAGGGATCTTATTACCTCTGAGGCTTAAAGTCCCTAAGTCCCCATCTGGCATCGACTGATGCTTCTGACAGCCTGTGCATCCCTCAGCTTTGCTGGGATCTGTTCCTTCCAACTCCGTGTCAAAGGGACCAAAATAATTTGGCACATCCTGGAGCTGGAGACTGGTTGGCCTTGCTCACTCCTCTGCAAAGCTGTGCCAGGGTTGTACGCTGCTGGAGGAACCCGAGGCACTCAGGGGTTTGGTGAGGGCCCAGCAGCCCTCTGTGGTTGGTCACAATTTTCTCAGGCCTTTGGGTCTCTCCCTAGAGCAAAATCTCCCTCTCTCGTCTCGGAATCCTGGTCACCAACCCTTTGCTGAGCTGTTTCGTAGAAGAACACAGGGCTGTAACATGAGGTGTCTGTGCCCACACACATTTTTGGCTTGCCAAAATGGTGGCTCTTGCAAGTAGAAGGTCCTGTGCAGTGGGATTTTGCATTGCCCCAGACTACTGTAGCACAGTGACTTCTGCAACTATTAATAGAAGCTTGAAGACGTAAAAAAAGTTACTTCTCTTTCTCCTTCAAGCAGGGGAGCTGGAAGAAGTGGAAAGATCTCTGAAATCTTCTCTGAGCTGTCTCAGAACAGTGACTGGACCAGCCCGAAGGCCCCCGGAGGCATGGCTCACCAGCATAGTTTGGGACCGGAGCATCCCCTACCTACTATGGCCAGCAATGCTGTGGGATGGAGCAGGTAAGCAGCTCAGAGTGAAGCCTTGCTTGGTTTACCCTGTTTGTCAGGTGAGAAGGGCTGGATACCCTGGGGAACTGGCAATATTAAGCCAACACCACCTCTCAGTGCTCTGCTTTGGTCAGGAGCCAGCCAAATGCACAGCCACTATGGACCAGGTCTGCTAGTTCACCATGCAAGTGGTCAGAGCAGCACAGGCACAGATCGATCACTCTACCCAGAATTGGCTCTTGTGTGCTCCCAGATCACTAGTGCAGCGCTAAGTGGTATTTCCACTCATACAACTAACTTGTGACCAAACAAAAGTGACCCCTTAGCAAAAAGCACCCCTGCTCTCAAAACGCCCTTCCAGTTCAAAATGGAAACCAAGTCCAGGTGAATGTCCAGGTATTCCAGACCAAGGTGGCACTGAAGGTAAATCACAGCAAGCCAACGAACCCCATATCAGTTTACTTATCACCTAAGATTTGGTTTTTTATAGTTTTGAACAGCTCACACTGAGGCAAAGCATCACAGATGGAAAATTTGATCAGGGTATTAGTTTTTACTTCCTTCTTCACAGTTGATACACATAATGTGTGCAGTTCTGTGATTGCATGTTTGATAAATACAGCAGCAGTTTTACAAGGCTGGTTCCATTAGAACAGCTGATGACATGAGCTAAAATGACTGGGAATTACCATCTAGAAGTGGATGTAAAATTATCAGACTTCAAGAAACTCGGGAGAAAACCTGTCCTGTAAAACACTGGTGCTTTGTTCAAAAAATGCATCTCTCTTCTCACTGCCCTTCATTCTTCACCCCACCCCCTTCTTTCTCTCATTTGAAACTCAAATTTACCTCTGTTCAATTCCCTCTCTGTTGCCCACAGCATCTTTTATTTTCACAGCAGCTTGGCAGTGCAGATTTTGAGACTAAGACCTAGAGAGACACACCTTGCTATAGTAATGTATCTGCATTGTGGCTGCACAGCAGCCTTAAGCCTCTTTCTGCCTCTGGGGCTCACTGGATCCTGCTCTGAGCCTGCTCAGGATGCTGAGCAGCAAAGTCATTTTCGGCTGGGTTAGTTTTATGCCAGCTCAACATGTTGAGGCAATTCTTTACATGGTCAAGTGAGAAAGGGAGTGGGAAAGAGGGAGACGGTGTAGGACAGCAGTGCTCAGCAGAGAGGTCGGCTGGGGATGCTGCAGAGCTGCTGCCTCCAGCCCCATTTTTTAAATGCTGGTAGCTATATATCTTGTGTGGATGTTTGTCCCGGTTCTTGCTCAAGACATTGACCTGAACATACTGTTTAACAGCAGTTCTCCACTTAGTCCCATCTCAGTGAAGACCTATGTGGCTTCTGTATTTTAAAGCCCATGTAATTTAGGTCTTCCATAAGCAAGACTGTTTTGATAGAGCTGGGGAAGTGATGACACAAATAGTTCAGAACACAAATAGTTGTGCTGGCAGATCAGAAAAGGTGGCAACCTCTGGATGGGAGCCATGAAAAGCAGCTGTGGGCAGACACCTCTGTACAGAGCTCAGCTGCAGCTGAAGCAGGATGCACAACCTAGGGCTTCACTCACCATTTCACCAGGTCAAAGGAAGGGGCAGGGTCAATCAGTCCAGAGCAAATGAAAACTCTTCTGAATGCCTGCACGTAACACCAAAGGGATTTTTTTTTTTTGCTGAGAATTGAAAAGATTTGGCTAATCTTTGGCTAATCCTCCACCATTCTGTTATTTCTGTTGTCAGCCTAGTGCCTGGTTTAAGTCCCATCCCAGACAAAAGCAGAAATGCTGGGATACCACAAGTAGCTGTTGGTCTCTGTAGCTCTTCAGGCCAGGTAGAAGCAGAAGTAGCGGGGATTTCTCATGAATTATCCACCCGGTTTCTAAAAGTGTGTCTGTACAGTCTTGAGTGTCTCAACCTCTTCTAGAGCAGATACTGTAAGGCACTGGCAATAGCAGCTTTTCTGACTAATTGACTCTGATTTGGCTGCAACATCTTAAATGCCTCAGATCCTCTGAGCTCTTGAGAGATATAACCTCTGCGCATTGCTTCAGATCTGACTGAGCATTTATTGGAAAGAGAAGGTAGAGTGAAGGGGAAACACCCTATGTGACACAAGGCAAGGAATGAAGGCAGGACTGAGCGAGACTACAAGATGCTATGTGATGGCAATTCCCAATGACTGTAACAGCCCTCAGGAGAGCTGCTACAAAGTGAAATAGTTTGTAACAGCCCTGAGGGACCAGGGTCAGAGCAAGGGACCTATCAGCCGGCTTTGTCCCCCTCACAGGACTGAAGCTCAGCAGGACTTGGAAAGCAAAGGATCTGTTTTTTCTCTCTGAAAAATGGGGATCTAAGGATGCCAGCTGATTAGGGCTCTTCTGATGGAAAGTGCAAGACAGGAGCATCACGTAAGCCTGTGATCTGCTCACTATTAATCCAGTGATCACTTTTTCTTTTAGACTCTTCTTCTGTCCCTCCTGGATGGAGCCCTCACTTTTGCAGAGCACTAGCGATGTGATACCGTGCTCATGGACGCCTGGAGGAGCCTTGCTCTTTCCAGTGCCACCATCAGGAGGAAAACATGCCCTTTCTCTTCAGCCAGCCCAGCCCTGGAGAAGCCCTCAACCCTCAGGCCACTGGTGACAGCATGCCTGACATCCACCTATGCCTACAAGCATGCAGCGATGATGCAAAGCCCCTGTGGCTGTGTGCTGCTATGTGGGGCATCCTCCATGCTCTTTGCATTTCAATCCCATGCATCTACATTCAATCATCTGGGAATCTTATCGTAAATCGCATAAAGTCCCCTCTGCTCCATAATTACAGGGGCCAAGCTAAGAGGGTCCTTAAACTGTTTGTGAGTCAGGTGATCAGGATGCGGCCTAAGGTATCAAAACTTCCAGCAATAAAGGGGATATCATCATTAGCTAACCCCCTTCAGGGGCTGGTATGTGGCAAGCACCGGAATGCGCCACTTTTCTTAGTCTTGCTCGATATAATTACTTTCAGTGTTATTTAAAGCTCTGACTAATCACATGGCAATGGCCAGGTTTATAATGCAACAGTGTGTAGCCTGGAGCAAATTCTGACATAATTACACTGTATAAATTCCCCCATTAGAAATGACACTGCATTGGCATTGTGTACAAAGCAGCCGTGGTCCAGTCAACAGCCTCTGTGAAAATCTGCCTGACAATTGTTTACCCTGTTGGTATCTTATTGACACTTCCTACAATGATGAAACTGTTACATGACATCGAACGGGAGCCAAAAGCCTGAACGAGTCTCTGTTTCCCCTTGCTCGCTTCAAGTGCAGTGCGAGCGGTCGTTTTCTTGCCTGATTTTCTCCGGACGAGGGCTTGCTCAGTTCTGATCACTCTGGAATGGAAAGAGAAGTATATGGTTATGGTACGAATTGCAAAAGCTCACAGAAATCCTGGCGGGGGTTGCATCATTTGCCACAAGGAGCAATTACTCCCCCAGGCCCTGTCTCTTCACTTCAGTGTGATTATGGGCCATTTTCAGATTTGTTCCGACCTGGCACTGCCTTGCACCATGGCAGGGTTGGCGGGAGCCAGGCTGTGTTCCCAGTGCTTTGTGGCACGTGCCAGCGGAGCGGCAGGGAGTTGCGATGGGCTAATTTGTCAGACCCTGGCATGTTGCACTGCAAAATGATCGCATGGTGTATTTGTTTCCCACTGCAGCATCAGGGCTGTGGCACGTTTGAATGGCCTGATGAGAGGGAGGATGTCCTCCTCGTTGGGAGGAGGATGAAACTCTCAGGGCTGTCACCAACGCTATTTGGGCAAAGCAAGCTAAACTCATTTCCAGTTTTGGAGCACTGATTCAGTGTAGAACAAGGAAGGATTTTGTCCTTTTCAGTCATTATCTTGTCTAAGGATAGCAGAAAAAATAATTGGAAAATAGTAATCTAGAGAAATTCAATGAATGCTATGAGTATTGATTATGAAAACACAAACTCCTCCAAAGGCAGTTTTGTCACCTCCTTGAGGAAGGTTCAGGAGGAATCCACTAAAAACATGTCTTAGACAACAGGCTTACTAGCAATAGAATAGCAACAAATGGTGATACAGTTCAGGGAACAGAGAAGTGTGATTCCAGTCTTCCTCTAACCTGGGAAACCTGAGATAATTTGAAGTATGGGGGATGGGACCTGAAGCATTTCCAGATTTTCAATTTCAAGCTGGCTTAGGAGATGAGGGGGCCTTCAACACAGGAAAACTTAAGACAGAAATGGAGAGGGTTTTTTGAGTTATAGCTGAAAAAGAGGGAGAAGTTGAATAGCTGCATCCCTACCTGTAGAGGACTGTTCCTTGCAGTATGTTGTCTATACCAGTTAATTTACAAAATCCTGAAAGACTGAGTTTCTTCATTTCCCTATGGAATAGAGTATTCTTTAAAGGAGGTATTGTCATGTCCATTTGGAAATCCTTGGGGTATTGTGCAATACAAGTAACATTGGTAACAGTTGTCCATTTTCACTCAGTAAGAGCTGAAACCCTTAACCCTCCTTAAACCTGTAGAAAACCCCATGTCTTTTTTTAAATTTGTTTTCAGCATCATCAGGAAAGCTGCCACCTGAATGTTGTACACAATCTCCTTCCTAAGCAGTAAGTAAAGCCCCTAAGACAGAGATTTTTCCTGATGGTGTTCAGAGGCTGGAGCAAAGTACTGAGATGCTGTTGCATGTATGGGAACAGCAGTGTGGTCCTCTGCTCATGTTCCCAAATCCCAGTGTCCCCACACTGAGCTGGGTCCCTATGGGAATACAGTGTTTTTCCCCAGTCCCATTAGCGGTTCTGTGGGACCTGAGCAGTCCCCCGCCGCTCTGGGGTGCATGCATGGAAGAAGTTAGCACTGCTGTTCCCTATAGCAAACTAAGCTGTGGCTAAAGGAGTATTTGGATACCCTGGGCTGCCAATTGAGAGCTTTCCTAAAACCAGCAGTAAAATTTTCCTCCGATTCCTTTTTAGGGAAAGAAAGCTGTAGTATAAAGTCACATTTTCTAGGCATTAAAAGTTTACAGCCCTCACCATCAAAATCAGTATTCTATGTCAAACTTAATGTTTAGTCTTCAGGAACAGCTAGGAGGAAAAGGGAAGGTTCCCTGTTTGTTCTACAAAACAGGAAAGTGGTTGCTTTCTATACTGTAAATATGCATTAGAAATCTCTTATAGGCTCGTGCTGGGGATTTGATGTTTTTAACTGACTACATTCCTTACATTTTTGTATAACTGCCAAGAAAGCTAAATAAAATGGCTTTTTTAGTGTTTTCTCTAAGAATAGCCCTGCTTCTTTGTAAATATAGCAAAGGAATTGTTGATAATAATTCTTTGGAAGAATATCTGGTGTTATTGCTGTTAAAAGTAGAAAGATTGCTGTTTCTCTGTCTCAGAAACACAGCTAACCAAGTGGGCTGGGACTTCAGAAAGCCTGAGCATTCCTTAGCCAATTACTGAGATTAGACGGGTTTCATTCCTCTGCCAGAAGGTGTAGAAACAGTGAAGACTGGCACTGAAGCTCAAGTGAAAAAAAAAGATTTGCATTTTCTTTCAGAATGCAAAACTGAACTTTTTCCCTCCTTGTTTGCATTTCTCAGTTTGCAGATGGTTCTGCCCTCTGCCAACTTACCCTGAAAAGCTGGGGGTTAATCTACTCAGTCTGACTCAAATATGCACAATTAACACTTGGGCACCCCTAAACCTCTGCAGCGTTAGGTAAAATCCCGTCCTGCTGAGCTACCAGCAGGCAAAGGCTGTCATTCTCATCTAGCAGTTGACACGTTGGGCCATATTTTAGACTACAGGCCCCTGACTGTTGCTGGTTTGATGCCCTTCATATGCCAAGACTTTAGATGTTTTTTGTAATGCCCTATGATAAACTAGCAGTGAAACCAGGATAGCAGCGTAAGAATTTGAACCAACCTATGCCGTGCTCTGACTGCTAAATATTGCTGTCACCCAGGATTGGTGGAAGGCTCATAACCTATTCATATGTCACTTTCAGGACACAAAAAGGCTAAAAATTATTTTTTAGGGTTGACTGGAAGCATCTGCCTTCCTTACAGTTGAGGCAACCTCCCACAAAAGTTCTCTGTCATTAACCAGACCTGCACTTCAGTTAAGCATGCAGAGATTTGGTGCTTGTTCAGGCACCTTGTCAGGGCTGGTAGCCCTTGTTAGGATTATTTTTCAAAACAGAGACTCAGTGGGGCCAGGCTGTAGCATACACTGCCCAGATGCTGCCTCCTGTTTGTTCTGACTCTGCCTCCTCCTAGTTCCCCCAGTTGCTCCCTACCTCTGACGGAAAAGGTAGCCAACGCCAACGGTTGTTCCTGATTCACCTTTGCCAATGCCACTCAGCAGTTCATAGACCTCTATTGTATTCTTTCATTTCTTTTCTTCCCAGACTGAAACGCCCCAGTCTCTTTAGTTATTCCTCATAGCAATATGGTAGGTACAAATAGGATAATTTTGGGAAAAGAGGTAACTTGTCAGTCCTGTCATGACTTTTTTTCTCTCTGTTGTTGGTTTGGTTACCTGCTCTCCTTGTCAGTGATGCCAGATGGCATTTGAGGCCAAGAATCCTGGCATCTTTTGAGCCAAAGGAATCATTCTGTGTTTCACCTTCAAGCCTGTACTTGTGCCACAGCTTTGATAATATTCTCTACCCAAAGATATGATACATAGAATGACATCAAAATTCATGAAGCATATAAGGGAAAGGGGTGTCATCATCTCTATGAGTGACTTGTGCATGTGAGGTGAAGAAGGCTGGAAAGCAGAGTTCCCACCCTGTAAGGATTTGCAAGATTCAAAAAATTACAACAGCCCCCAGTCATCCCCTTAGCTAACAATATTAAAAAAAAAAAAAAAGCAGCACCCAAACTAGTTTGTTTTTATCAAGATTGAAAGATGCCACACAGGCTGACTACAGCATTAATGAGCTTGTCTGTGGTGTAGGAAAATCAGATTCAGATCCTTCACCTGTTATCTCCAGTATGCATCTGTGCTGTTGGCTTCTCCGAATGTATTCCTAGATCTCATGTCGTCACTGCTAGTTCCAAATTTAGGTTGAATCTCAAGCAGGCAGGACCTTGTTGAGGTCCAAATAGCAGCCAATTTACCAGGCTCACAGAACTTCAATCCTGAATGTGGACAAAATTATGAAAATTGGTTGTCCTATGAGATTTCCGTCATTCAAAGCCAAATCCACACACTAAACTTGATTTGTCTATTCCTTTTACTGCTCTTTGGAAAAGTCTGAGCACTGTGACAAGTACTGTGTGGAGTACAATGAGAGAAGAATAGGTTAAACGTTGCAGATGTGCTCAAATCAGGATTGAGAGAACCCAATGGGAGAAGTAGTCTGGGATACAAACCACTTTGTGACTTCTGTGTAACTGGAGAATTGAACTGTAATGGGATGCAGAGCATCTGTGTGTTTGCCCATGACAGCCACAGCTTCTTTTAAATTGCCTGGACCACAGGCCCCAAAAGATCTTGTACTAACTATAGGATAAAATAACTGTTGCTTCCCTGAATCCCTTCAAGCGCCTAAGTAAGAGAGATGTGACTGAGGGCTGCGTTCCCAGAGTGGGTGCTGGGAGCACAGTGTGAGAGCGTGCAATGCTGTGCAGAAACACAGCTTGAGGTCAGACTCAGCTCTAAAGCTTCCCCAGAATCGCAAATCCTCTTTTTATATGAGTTTCACTCAAACACAAACAATTAAAGAATTTCATCTTCTTCTAGTATGGTGGGAAAGCCTGGATGTTCCTCTGGTCTCCAAACTTCATTAAATAGCTCCAAAGTGTTCCCCAGATGAGGGTCCTGCTTTTGGCTTCAGACAACCCATATCTTTGTGTTTGACGCGAATAAATTGGTCACTGATGCCAGTTGGCAGTGGGGAAGAGAAAGAGCACAGCCTGTTGCAAGTAAGGAAAACAAGGGGGAATAAAAAGGGCAGCTATGAGCCTCTTGTCTGCTTGTAGGATTGGAGTCATCGGACAAGGACTCCCATCAATGGCAGCTTGTCAGAGACCTCAGCGTGGACTGTTGCACATCTCCACTATCTGCCTCCTTTTATGTTTCCCCTCCTAAGCACAACGCCCATGCCAGCTTTCCAGCTTAAGCACCATACGTTCTGACACCTGCCTGGAGCACAGGGAGACGCTTTTTGTAGTTTTAATTTTGGAATTTGCCCCATTAATAGCAATGGTCTGGTGGAATGGGGAGAAACTTCCCCCTGGGCTGGATTGCTCCAGACGCCAGCAGCTCTCTCATCGCCAGGGGTTTGTCAAAGCGTGCAGTATGCTAACATCCTGCCAGCTCACCTTTCGCAAGCTGAGTAGAAAGCATTAGGCCCACCAGTGCAAATAAGGCGTCTGCCACATGTCTGCTGGTTTCTTCCTGGTGCACTGAGGCAAAGCAGCCCTTCCTTGTCAGTCATTGACCAAAACTGTTGATTCTGGAACAGCTGACTCTGCTGGTTGTAAAGGATGCCAAGACCTCTTGAAAGCTGGGATGCAAAGGTGTTTTCTTTTTAAATGAATTAAGCTGTAGAAGGAATTTCCCTGAGAGCTTGTTTGATATCTGGAGTAGGAATGGCTTTCCTTCTCTATCTCCAGCTACTCAACACTCAGAGTCACATCCAGAGAGCCTTTAGACACGTTTCTCCTCTCCACACTCCCTGCACTGGAGTTCCTCTGCATTGATTTCCAGACAGCTGACGGATATTCCAGGTGAGTCCAACCTGAATTTGCTTGCTGAGTTAGTGCAATGGACTTAGTTCAGGCTAGGGAGAATATGGCAGTTGTAGAGCACATTATCTGTCATATCAGATATTTCTGGCAGGGCTGAGCTGAAGGAAGTTTGGTCCGGTTTGGTTAAACTGTCTGTTAAAATCACAGCCAGTTCCTGAACTGCTTGTTAAAGCTGGGGCTTGGTACATCCCACTTTACATAGGCGTTCTCTGTTTTCCTGGGAGCCACCCCTGCCCAGTTTAGCCAGCAGTTTCTGCCCCCTTCCCCTCCCCAGCAGCAGGCTGAGAGGGGAATTACGGCGAGCTCCAGGCCCCGGGGTCACCCAGACATGTCCCGACCCCCCTGCCTCCCGTGAGAAGCAGCTGTGCAAAAGGAAAGCACACCCCAAGACCCGCGCACACCCAAAGCAGCATGGCCCTGTCGTCCAGCTAAACGCTGTCACGTGTTGTGTGATTGCGGCAGAACCTTGCAACGCAAAAGGCTTTTTGCAGACACATAGGAGAGCAACCCCACGATAAGAGTGGCTTTTAAAAAACAACTCATATTGAGAGGAGCGGTAAGCCCAGCTCTACCTGTACCTAAAGACACAGATAACACCTGGTGGCACTGATAAAGCAGTGGAACTGTGAGCCTAATGCCCCTTGGCTCCCGTAGCAAACAGGACCTCTACCAGCATCCGTAAATAAAAATCCCCCTGTGTCTTTACACACTTAAATACCTTGGCAAACCTGGCTCCTTGCCTGTTTCCCCGTACTCGGCGCTGCTTCTTTACTTTTGCACAGCAGCAGGAGCAAGGAGCTGAGCTGTAATTTGGGGTTGTGTTGTGCTAAATGCTGTACAGGCACAGAACAAAAGACTTCTGACCGCTTCCCAGCATCTAGCTCTTGTTGTTTTAAAAACAGCCCTCCCTG
>Ga0065711_1028569_pt1 | contig 40460 bp, 22 predicted proteins | sample Hoacrofraction12_FD_59098 | JGI IMG/M metagenome (GOLD analysis project Ga0065711, IMG submission 59098) | Hoatzin crop microbial communities from Cojedes, Venezuela - Epithelial fraction 12 v2 (version 2) | ecosystem: Host-associated > Birds > Digestive system > Esophagus > Crop | place... | reverse complement strand
CTCCCTGGGCAGCCTGTTCCAGTGCTCCATCACCCTCAGAGGGAAGAAGTTCTTCCTCATGTTCAGACGGAACTTCCTCTGCTTCAGTTTGTGCCCATTGCCCCTTGTCCTGTCGCTGGGCACCACTGAAGAGTTTGGCCCCATCCTCCTGACACCCACCCTTCAGATATTTGTAAGCATATTAGGTAGTGCAGCACTTGCACTCTCTATTTAGTGGCTTCTGAATTACGTGGCAGTAAATGACATTACTACAGCTCTATGTTAACCTGTGATGGAGGTTCTGTCTATAGCAAAAATGCTTTAACAACCTACATTGTATGTGTATCTTTTGATAATCCTCAATGAAAAAGTATTGCAGGCACTTCCAGCTCCTATTGGGTGGAACACAAAAGCTTTAGAAACAAGCAATAAAATGTAATAGTTTGTGGTCCTAAAGCTTTTACTCTGTTTGGAAGTGTGAAACTCTAGTCTGTCCTCACTAAGGCACAAAGCACACAATTCTATGCAAAACCTTTGAGGCAAGCTCTGATAACTTAAATGAGAAAATTATTGCGTGGCTTGCTTCTATCGAACAGATTAAGAGGAGCTAGAGGATGCAAAAAAAAAAGTGAGTGTGCTGATGAATAACTAGCTTTTTAATTCTGCAGTCAGCATGCAGTTTGGGGGCAGCTTGGTTTGTTACTTCTCAAGATGCAGTCGTAATCAAAGTCCAGAAAGAGAATACAAAGATTTCTGTTCTTCAGTGGAAAAGCAGCCCAATGACATGAGGAAGTAAGACTTTTTTTCTGAATTACTAGAGGACTGAGGAGAATTACGGTTTGCTGTTCTCCTGCATTATGTGACACTTAATGTAAATATACATACATGCAAGATAATCCACATAGCATTTCTGACTGGGAACCTGGAATGAAATAGTGTTTAAGCTAAACAACTATTTTTGAAGTACCAGTTGGTGCTTTGGCATATGCTGTTGGGTGTCGGCTCAATTTCAGGTATGATATTTTCAAAATTAGTTTTTCTTGTGAAAATAAAAATGTTGATGTCTTTTACAAAGATGACATGAGTGCAGGGGGCTGCACAGGTGCTGAACAATTCAGGTTTGAAGCTAGGAATTGCTGCTTCAGTGAAGCTACAGCGGAGATGAGTAGCTTAAGCTTCTTCGTCTTATTATTATCTTCTGGTACATCAAATCTTTATCTTCTAGGGTTGATTTGTGAAGGGGAGGGGAAGAAGAAAAATCAGCCATTCACTAACAGAATGTTGTATAATCCTTCCCTCCCTTTCCTTGGGAATGCTTGAATTTGCCTCCTACACTGTATATTCAAAATGCTCTCATTGTTTTAATTTAGTCTTGGACTGGTACTAACAATAGAACAAACATTGCTCTATAGGCACAGATGGAGTTTCCATATGTTGAGAGAAACATTAAGAGCATTAACATAGGAGATATCCTGCACCCCACCCCTTCAGTGCAGGCAGCTTTCAGAAAGAAAATAGCTGAGAAGTATTCAAGCCAGATATAATAGTGCATTGTATATAAGCATGAACATTATAAAGCATTCTTATATCACAGCCTGAAGTATAAGCATACCTGGCTTGCTGGAAAGCTTATTCCAGATTGTGCAGTACTTGGTAACCTCCTGGAAATGGCTGAGATTCTTAAACACACTGTACAGGGTATAGTCTGGACACTATGCCACAACAATTTAATGCTTCTGGTGAGCTTCAGTGTGGGCAGAATTTAGTCTGCACTGACCACTGGAAATGAAAAGGCGGGGGGGGGAGATGAAGAAACATGCTGCCTTTGGCACTAAATATGAAGTAGAAGGGTACTGGTGTAAGGGAAAGAACAATCATTGTGCTGGGCAGGTCAGCCTGTCTGGATTTAAACTTGCATGTATAGATCAAAAAGTCGAGAGGTTAAAGACTGAATCTTGCATTGTTTTTTGAGCACTTGCTTTCACAGCCCTTGAGCAAATTTGTAGTATGTGCCCCACCTAACTTCCTTCAGCTGTTCTCCCTGCTGCAGAGTACTTCCCTTTCCTGTGTGACTTTTTCTCTCCCCATTCTGTTTCCACAGCAATCAGGACTTTATGAGTATAAAATCTTCGGTGTTCTTGCTGACTGTTCCCCAAAACTGTGTGCAGATGTCTATATGGATTTAGATTTCAGAAAACAATGGGATAAGTATGTTAAAGGTAAGCTCATGTAGGCAGTTTAAAAGCAAGATTTATGTTCACATTGACTCTTCCCTCTAAAACTTTGTTCAAAGATATTTTAAAGTTGCTGTATCCAAAGTCTTTCAGCCAGACTTAAGTATCTTTTGGGATAAGGCTGCACTCTGCAGATATGCAAGTAGACACTGACATGGAACAGCTAACATCTCGTCACCATACAGCTTCCTTCTGGAATTAATTCTTTCCATGGTGGTTAAAGCATGTAATTGACATAATTTATTATGCTGGAGCACCTTCCAGCTTCTAGGTGTTATAATTCCTAGGTTAAATTTTAGTAGGTGTTCTGGGGAGAGATGGAGATGGTACCTTTTGTGCATCTTTTCATGTTGTAGTGGAGCAGTGCAATGACTTGCAGCAGTTTAACGCGTGATGGAATGTCTTTTCCTGAAAGAAGTGGTTGTTCTTGGCACCTTTTATGATTAGAAATGGGTGTATCGAGAGAATAGTTGGTGACTTTGGGGTTTTACAGTGAAAGGAATAATTAATTTAGTTGTGTTCATTTAATGTTGTCTTTGAAAAAGGAAGTTGAACTTGGATATCTGTATGGTGTTAAAACATCTTAAATCAGCAGTGACAAGACAAGGATTCAGCTGATATAGGCATCCAGTAATCCATTTGTTTAAAAGATGAGGAGCCCTTCCCTTTCAAGCCTGTGCCTAAAGTCAGTTCAGGTCAATAAAACTGAAACATGGTCAAAGTGTTTTGCTGAACAAAGAACAGTGCTAAAACCCAAAGAATTCTTAAATGTTGTGCTTGTTAGGTCTAGGACAGCTCTATGGTGATTGATTACTGGTAATGCCTTTGGCTGTATTGGTACAAAGAACCACACAGCTGACATGTGTCAGTACTTGTTCAAGCTTAAGAAGCTAGGTCTTCATTAGTAAGTGTTATTTGTCAAAATGGGCAATAGCTTTTCTGTAGCAAAGGCCACTTTGCCATTAATGAAACAAAGAGCTGGAGTGGGAGTCAACGTTATCATATTGGATGTAAAAATATTATGATATCTTAAGTTACTTCAGTAGTCTTTGATTTAACAGCATTTAGGAGAACTGAGTCCTTCTTAAGCAAACACTTTTTTTTTTTAAATGCCTTCTTAAAGAAAAGAAAGGAAGCAGTTGGCAAAAGGTACACCCTTAATCTAAAAACTAGGTAACATTGTAAAACTGGCATTTATATCCTTGCTGACCATGATATGTTCATCTGTGAATTTATATTTATGCTAGTACTTCAAGTCCAGCATTTCACAGAAGTTAACTCTTGAAGGATGTAAACATAATATTACTGCTTTCCTTATAGCATAACAATTCACACAAGCCCACTCATTCTTTAGAACTGTACATGTGATGAAATAATGCTAGCCACCGTTTTCAATGTAAACTGTATAAGCTTGGTTTTTCTCCTTTCACATTTGAGGAGAAAAACCAGAAAACTTCTGTTCAGAGCCTTTTGTTTTACTGTTTGTATTCCTTGTTGCTTCTACAGCTATGCACTAATAGCAGTCCAAAGAAGAGTTCTCTGCTGAGCTGCTGGCTGGCATTGAAATAAAAACGTGACCAGAGTAGAAGTAGCTGTCTTTTTAGTTGAAAAGGTAACTGCTCCTGCACTAAGCGTAAGAGGAGCTAATCTCTATCCTCTAGTTCTGTTCAGCAAAACTCTTTATGAAGGCCTGACTGGAGGCAGATATGGACAGGACTCCTGTGAGTACTTCAGAGGGTCGTGCTTTGATCTGTTCTTGCCAAGGGTTTTCCTGAGACCTCAGTAATTTTGATATCAGTCTGCTGCTGTTGCGTTGCTGTTAGTACCCTGGCTACTCCCAAAGCAGGCTCCTGCATATCTACAAGATGTGGACATCCTCAGGCCTGGTCTGTGCTGCAGCTGCCAATTCAGCAGGGAAGTTGTGACTAAACTGTAGAGAAGTGACTGAGGAACCGCATGCTTCTGTGGCATGATACAAAATGGTTGGGCCTGAGCAATATTGAAACTTGCTATTCCTGATTGCAACACTGTCCTGATTGAGATTATACTTCCCAACAATTTAATGGGAAGAATTGACTGCTAAGCAGTAAATGCAGCTGTGCCTATTATGAATAAAAGGGACTTGTGATCTGTTGTAGTAGTGCTAAGTGAAATCTGGTTATTGATTAAAATGCACGGTATTGTGCTTTGATCAGAAATTGTCCACTAGTGCTGACAGACTAAAGTCAATACAGGTGGGACATGACTTAGCTATTGCGTGGGGTTTTTTGTGTTTGAAAAGATACAAAGGTATATGAGTTAGTAGCTAACAATTGCATCGAGGTCTTTAAAATAGTGTCTTAATCCCTTTGAAAAAGGAAAGCTCTGCAGTTAGAAATGCAAGTAAAGCTAATAGAATAAACCAATGCTCCAGTGACCTCTGGTGGGTAGGATAATGCTGTACACGAATACAGTAAAGCTTGTTACAATACTGGCAGTATTGTGCAGCTAATACTGCTCCAGCCTGGACAAGAGGAGAAGCTGTTCTCGTGGGTTACAGCTGACCTGCAGGGCATACTTACAGAAGCCTAGTTTGGAACATGTTACATAGGGAAAGAATCTCCCATTTGTGGCACTCTTGTTGCCTTAGCAATGAGATTATCAGTTTGTTCTAGCCTTATTTTCAAAACCACTGAAAGTGATGTGGCAGACTGTGCATTGGCTCTGAAGGATATATAGCACCTCAGGCAGAAGTCTCTTCTAAAGGAGGAAAAGACCACTCTGACTGTTAATGTGAACCATTTTTCTGGATCACACCCTTTTTAACTGCACCCATGTAATGACTGGTCCCTGAGCAGACAGGTATTTACCCTGGCTCAGCGCCATGGCTTGTCAGGTCCATCACCCTGAGAATGGCAGTTCTTGCCTGAAGGGAAGAAGCTGTACAGTAGACAGTTATTCAGACTCATTTATGTAGTTTGATTTGAACAGTTTTTTTCCTTTATGCCGCAGTACTACCTGACTGAGTCACTGCCATGTTTTAGCAACTATTCTTGGATTTTTTTTCTTTCCGATTCAGCTGCCTTATGATTGAGTATCCAGGCAGACTGAAGGTGGTGTAATGAAGGCTCATAAACTGCTCAAGCTTCGTGTTCATTGTTGCCTGTATATACTGCTGTGAAATCCCTGATAGCTTTTCCAAACTTCATTAATCCCTTGTGTTCAGGCCTCTTCAAGTATTAGAAAGCAGTACTCGTCCTAGTTCCTATAATTTACAAGGATAACGACGTGCTTGTGAAAAAGCGTACAGTACTTGTGGCTCAGAATTATACAGAATATGCATTGGTCAGAAAAAAGCTTTATAATGGAAAAGCTTTGAATGAACTAACTGTCTGAAAAGGAATTTGACTCTGCCTCCCCCTCAGAATTGTTCTGGTTTTGTGTTTCGGGTTCTTTGGTGTTTTGTTTGTTTTTTTTTTTTTTTATCAATGAATTCAATAGCAGCAGAAAAGCAGGCCACCTATATCTGTGTATTTGGTTCCTGAACAACCCTGCTACAGAACTTTTTTTAAATGGCTTCTACTGCTACATATATACCAATTTTGACATAAGGGTTGCATATAAAATGTGTTCTTGTCAGAAATCTGAGCAGTTCTTGATGCTATGTATGGTTCTGTTGCAGTAGAAATTAAAAATATCTAACAGTCTTCCTTTTTCAACTGTAGAACTGCATGAGAAAACATACAATGGTGAAAAAGTAATCTACTGGGAAGTGAAATACCCTTTTCCTCTCTCAAACAGAGATGTATCCTTTCAAGTTTTGTGTTCCTCCTGCAGTTTTTGTCACCTGGTCATCCAGGGATCCCAACAACGTACTGCTTCTATTCTGTACTGCACTTGATCTAAGATCTTGCAGTCCTTATGTTACATGAATTACGTATAGCTTGAAGAAGAGTGTGGGTGCCTCTTCCCACACACAGCTAAAGCTTGCATAGCTGAATTATTACTCTGCAGGACAGAATTGTGCTGAAGCATAAGAAATAACTTGAAGGGGCTGGTATTTGTAATGGAATTCACTTGTCAGTTCATCAGATGTCAGATGACACTGTTTTGACATGCCTCCTCAACTTGGAATACAGTATGTCTATATTCGTGAATGTCGAGAGATGGATGTTGATGGGCGGAAGATCTGGGTTGTGTTAGCTCAAAGTGTGTCTGTTCCTCAGTGCCCTGAAAAGCCTGGTATTATCAGAGTTAAAAGCTATAAACAAAGTTTGGCAATTGAAAGTGATGGCAAAACGGGATCTAAAGGTAAGAGGTCAAGAAAGTGCGATCATAAGTCATATAGCCAAAGAATGTATGTATTAGCAAAATGCACAAAAAGGGAGACTGGAAATTTTAAGCTAAACCAGTTACTATAAAGTGAATGTACTGAGCATTAGGTATACTTTTAAAATGAATGAAACTTTTGGAAATGTCCAGTGCTGTGTACTACTGTTAAGAATCTTATATAACAGTTGGGCTGGATAGTTAAGAATAGACTACTGACCACTTCATTCTGCCCCCTCATTCCGCCCCCTCTCCCCCAGCCCGCGCTTCTTTTCCTGCCAGCCAGCTCAGTTGGGTAGAGTCTGGTGCTAGCTGAAATCTGGTTAACTCAGCAATGATATAAGCATCGTGTTTGGCAGATGTACAGATTAAAGGGTTTACCTAGAGATTGACTCTTGTCTGAGATTAGTCCTTTAAAAACAACCTCATTTTATAAAACAGGCTGCCTAAAATAGTTTGCAGTAGTCTAAATATTATGGCACTCTCAGCTTCCCGGAGGTTAACTGGATGTGGCTATACTTTAACATTCCACTTCAGTGCAAGGTGGCTTTTTTGTGAAGAATTTAGAGTAGAAATGTTGTACTTGGTAATTCAGTCATGCACACCGACAGCTTCTGTCATTTTGTTAGAGCGAGTACTCAGACTGACTGGATAACTTTGTGGTAACTTCTCTCTCATCTCTAGTCTATATGTACTATGTTGATAATCCTGGTGGCATGATTCCATCATGGCTGGTCAATTGGGCTGCTAAGGTAAGTAAAGGTTGACAGTGCAATTGTCTTTGGCTAATCTGTTTCAAACAGTGTATTCACTGCATCCATACCTGTCTTCTGCATGCTGGGTAGAATTATTTCTTTCTGAAGTGGATGTATTGATCGTTTTAGTGCTTATGCAGTCCTGTTTTTAGAGTCTTGGTTTTGTCTGCTCTCGCGCCAGTTGTCTTGATTTTTATTTTTAATTCCTATCAAATTCCTTTGGATAGTCTACCAGGCAGGTAAATTTCTGCAACAAAACCCAACAAATATGTGTTCCAGATCATGTATGAATAGCCTTAACACAAGCAAAATCCAATTATGCAGTCTGTTCATGAAGTATTAAAGGAATGGTCTGCTGCTTTGTACCAGATTTTAGAATTGTCCTGTATTTGTTTGAAGGCCTTGATCTATATGGTGGGCATTCTCATTTTGCTTGTAGTTTTACTTGATTACATTATACAAGAATGACTTTTACACTTTTCTCTTTACAGAGTGGTGTGCCTGCTTTCTTGAAGGATATGCAAAATGCTTGCCGTAATTATTCTAAGAGCACGTAGGTCGAAGTTAGTCTTGTTTAATTCCTAGAGCTCTGCACATACTGGAGTGGCTATTATATATTACACTGGATAAAATCTACCTCTAATATTGGAAATAATTTTATTTTAGTTGGTTTATGCCTTGAAATTTATTAGATCTTTGTTTCCAGCTGAAGAGTTCGCCACTGAAAAGGTAACGCCAACATCAGCTGCACCCTTTTGAAAGTACTTAAGTTTTGCCTTGTCCCCCATGCTTTGCTTATGCTGATTATCATGTGTCAGCTACAGGAGTTCTGTTGATTGAAATATTACATCCTTGGAGAAGAGACAACGATCTTGCTAGGAAAAATGTCTGAACTTGGACTGAAAATTCTCTGCATTGCTTAGGAGGAGACACTTTTGCTACCCAAGTTTGTCATTCTTAAACTGTTCACCTGTGATAAACCTAAAAAATGCTGAGGACATGTAGGTGTATTACTAGAAGTCTGCAGTAGGAACTAGAACTCTGTGTTACTAAGCTTCCTTGTAAGGGCTTTAAGTACAGATATAAAAGGACTTGTGCCTAAAGCCTTGCATTCAGATCTCAATACACCTGTATGAAAAGTAAAAACCGTTAGCTGTGTCCAGCTAGAAATAAAGGAGTTGGCTTCCTTGTCTTATTTAAGCGGAACAAGTTACATCTTCAGAGTCAGTAGCCTTATCTATAAAGCCGCTTGGATACCAACTTTAAATTGGAAGAATTTTAAACTGGATGCCTGCAACTGAACGTGAATGAGTTCACATGAAACTTGGGCTTGCTTGCATTTTTGAATTTTGTGCTGATGTGAAGAAGGAAACCAATTTTGGATGGTAATCCACTAAATGCACCACTGAGCAGGAAATTAAATTTCCAGCACCTTTGATAGGGGTGGGGTGTGGGGGGTGGGAGGATGGGATGCATAAAAGATGAGAGGGTCTCAATCTTGGGAATTTAAAATGTTCTGCATTGTTACTAAATCTAATCCTGTTACTGAAAAAATCTTGTAATGGGGTAGCTTTTGTCTTGTTAAAAAAGAAATGGTTGAAGTGATTGCCTTAATACTGTACGTAAATATTTGTTTCCAATAAATCAGTATTCTATCCATGCAGTGCTCTTTTTCTGTCTCTCATGTTTAAGAGTGGCCATGCTGGGCAGGTCACAAATGACAGGCTGATATCATGGGCTGTTTTATTTTTAAAGGCTTTTGAAAGAATAACTTGAATTCATGAGAACTAAGTAGGATTCCATGTGTTCTGAAGAGCTTGCTGCCAGCAGTTTTAGGCATTTTTCAAATGTCTTTGTCTTGGAGACCATTACTGAATTGCTTATTACAGTGCTGGACAACTTTCAGTCCATTTTAAATTTAGCTGTTGCTTTTTTTTTGTTCTCAGCAGATAAAGAACAGACATCAAGAGAGAACAGTTCTGAAGCATCATTCTCTTTAACTTCCCATAATTTTTGTACACATGCGCTTGCTGGAACTGGAGCCAAATTTTTATTTGTGTACTGAAAATGAATTATCTCCATCATACAAAAAATATGATGGTGTTTTACCTGAGTATATCAGTTCTCAAATTTCCTTTTTTGGCAGTATTTAAAAGAAAATACCTTGAGAATTCAGAAAGGATTTTAGGAGTGTGCCAAGTATGTAGGAATTCAAATGTTGTAAGCAATCACAAGAATACCAGAGGTGCTTTTGAACAACAGGATGTGGATAGAAGTTATGTCCTGAAGCAAAGCAGCAAAGGCAGAACTAGTCAGATTGTTAAAAAAGAAGATAGGAAAGTAAAAGGAACCATTCTAGACTTGATATAACAGAATTTAAAAAGGGAACTAGCTGAGGAGGAATCTTCCTGGAACAATGATGCAAAGTAATTGATTTCCAGTTCCTTCTGAACAAAACTAACCTTTGTACCACAGTAGTACAAAGCCTGTCTGTAATTGTAAACCTACCATAAAGCTTAGAGTTTCAAGGTTTACAAGAAATGTGTACCTAGTGAGCCGAATATGTGCACAGGGATGAATCATGTAGCAATGAGGTAATTTTTGTTATCCAAATAATCTGTAATTTTGTTTATTCTTTAATGAAATGAAAGTAGGAGACAGAGTGGAAGTATTTTATATTCATAAATTCATGACTGCATCTTTGTCATTATTTGTCATCAAGACATAGTATACCTTTGTCTGCAGTGGGCTGAAACAGTAAGACCGGGCATTCAAGAGGCTGAATGTCTCCATTGTCAATCTTGCTGACAACTTGATTTCCTGTAGACCCCACACTGAGAGTATAGAATACATGGCCTTTTGTCACATATCTGTATTAAAACCATTGCACAGGCAGTTTCTTGTGCTGTATGCAACTTTCCAAATTAAAATACGTTTCATTAAACAGTAGCTACTGAAACCAGCTTTTCCTCTATTTGCAAGCAACTAACCAATGATGTGAGACAAATGCAACATCAGCTCTTCTGTTAAATTTAGGTCCCCATGGACTTTCATAGTGACATATATATGCAGTGACGCTTCAGTTTGTTACTAGACCTGTCTTGGATTGCTAGGAAAGAAAAAGCAGTTCCAGCTTTGTGTGATGTTACAACCAGAAACAAAATGTTGGTATTTTTCAGTCTTTGGCTGCAGAAGACATTCCTGAAGCATTTTAGAGCTTTATTCATGACTGATTAAATACTGATACTGTATGAATTATACATGCTTTATGAACTTTCCTGGATAGCTTGACCAGAAATTTACCTGCTGTGAAAGTTGTAAGTCATTATGCGTTATGAGTGCTGGTGCACAGGGTTAAAAAAAATGGAACCTCCCCTTCCCATGCTCTTTGTTCATGTAGCACCTGAAAACTTTCTGTTTCCATCAGCTTGCCTAAAAACGGAACTCAAAGTTTGTTCTTTTAGAGTGATCTGTTGTAAATAGAGGGTTATGTGAATAAAAAGAATGAAGCATTTCTGTTAGATGATGACTGAGCCTCTCTTCTATATCCCACTCCCATTAACCAACTGGTAGGTATCGCACTCTGTAGATTAATAGGGACTAATGAAGTTTGCCTAGTAGCCAAATAGAACTAAAAAAATGCTGTGTAGTTTCTGGCAGACATCTGATCCAAAGTACAATGGTCAGACTTTCCATGAATCAGAATGAGCTTTGGATCTATTCTCACATAGAACTGTTGTTTTAAAATTACAAGCTCTTACAAAAGCATATTTTTGCATATTCTTCTTCAGGTAAAGAAGTGGTTCTTTTTGGGGATGACTGATCACACATCCTGTTTCCATAAGGAGTGATGTTACAGAGTGAATATAAATGATTCTTCCACATTGTGTTCTAGTCATTCAAATCCATTCTTTTGTGTGATCTCTCTGTAACGCTATTGTATTCGAGTTGGAAGGTAAAGCAAAGGGAAGATTCTGAGTAACCCAAAGTCAACATAGTGAATGATGTCAGATACACAGTCACTGTAGTGCTGCCTCTCAGAAGATGATGTGTAAAGGGAAACACAAGTTGTCTTTGTTCAGGAAACATCTGGTTGATATTTTGTTTCTCAAGCAGGTCATTGGCTGTTTTTATAATTTAGTGGAACAAAAATGTGGGAAGATAGGGGGATAGACTTCTGATATTAATGCACAGTAGTAGATGATATATCTTCCCACCAAGACTCTTGCTTTCCATTATGTTAGTTTTCTGTGTATAAAGAACATTTTCAAATGGGATCTAATGGTATTTAAATTTTACTTAGCCGAGAGTAATCTCTCCCTGAGTATGGATTTGCTTTCCTCTAGACAGGAGGACAATTCGTAACCAAATTTACTGCCCCACTGTGGTCTTCTGATCAGAGGAGACTACTAGACTTTCAGACAGAAAACTTTGTTTTTCACTCATCTCTTAAAGGTTAAAAGACACTGAAAACTTCTGTATAAAAACAGAAAAGAAAGCTTACAACAGGAGGTAAGTTGTTACAAATCTAGAGGGACTCTATGGAAGCGAAATGCTTTTTGAGAAGCAATAACAAGAACAAATCTTTATGGCAAGATGAGTTTTGCTGAAATTTTTTCCTACCGCTTTGTCTTATAACTGTGGACTTCAAAGGAATCCTAACCAATAAGGTGAATAAAGCTGGTGTTTAAGCATCCTACCAATTCTTCTTTGCAGCTGCCAATTAGCATATCAATTAGGATTACATATGAACACATATGCTCACATGAAGAGAATGTAATCTCCTCTGTTAGTTCAGTATTCCCTGTTCTTCAAGAACTTGACCATAAACAGTTATTCTCATCTGGAATTGGAATTACAAAGGTATCCCGGACTCCGGCTGTGGGACAGGAACATTTTAAATGGGAACAACTCTGCACTGGAAACCTTCATTTCCAAAGTAAGAACAACTGCACCCTATGAATAAGTGTTTCAGTGGGACATGCCATAATAAGCAATTCTGTTGAAGGGCCTTAAATATAATTTTTAATTTTAGCTTTGTAAAAAATTTCCTGCATCCCAGCTGTGCAACTAGTTCAACTGAAAACTATTCCTACAGTTTAAGCACAAGTATCTGTAACATTAAGTGAGTTTGCATTTGTCTGTCCTCACTAGATTTCGTGCGGATTCTTGGATTTTTCTAAGGCCTATTTCATCGCTGGAGGTAGCAGAAGTTCTATTATGGGCTTTGTGACACTGGAAGAGTCAGTTTTTGCCCCAAGCTTAATTCTCTTTATTGTTCTTCATCTATGGAAGAAACTGATGAGAATGAAATAATTTTAATAGATTGTGTTCTTCCTAAAATGGCATGTTTTGGACTGTAGCAGTTCTTCTCCTATAATATACTTATGTGCTGTACATACTTTCAATAGATGCCTGCTCTTAAGGCTCACTGCATTTCTGCCTAAGCATATCTTGAAAGGTTTTAAGTCTTTCCCTGTTTCACCTAGAATTGGGGTTTTTAGCTTTTAATATTGCTAGTGCATATACATGTCTTCCAAAGCATGACAGAAATTGTGTGTAATTGGCTGTAAATGGATGTTTCATATTCAGCCAAACTTGGAGTTATGGTTTAAGATCGGGTCTTAAACATTTTTATTAAGACCAGGCTGCTGCTGTTCTTTTTAAAAGTTAATGTGTTTTCTCAGCATGGAAGTCATATAATTGATTTGTACATTTGAGTGGAGAGCGTGATCCCACAAGAAGCCAAAATTGCCTGGCCAACCCATTTATCCTGTGAAAGGATTATATGATGCTGTTCACCTAGTCAAATAAAAACAAACAGTAGGAACATTTCTTCAGCAGGAAATTAGTTTGACACTAAAAGGGTCTATTGTTTCAGAGTGTGAGGTGGGTATGTGAAAGAGTACATTACCTTCCACTATTTTTTTTCTTGTAATATGGGAATAACCTGATCCTTGATAACACTTAAGGCGTGGTTCTAGGAACCATGAAGTTTAGAGCATTATCACTGAATAATGAGCTTGATTAATTCACTGCAATGACAGGCAGGCATATCAGTAATTTAAAAAAAGGACTTTAAAATCCATTTGGAACAAGTTACAGAATAAAAATAAACAAGTAATCTGAGGACCTTTTGAGATCTTTCAGCAAAGGCAGGCCTAGAAATACCTGCCAGATCACCAAATGCAATTACAGGCATCACATAACATAAATAACTCCCTTTCATGAAGTATGTTTCACAAGTATATGTTTAACCCATCTTCTCTTTCAAACTAGTAATTCAGTATGATTAATATCTTTGTTAGTAAGTTTATTGTGAAAATATAACTTGAGCAGAGAACTAAGATTTTGCTTTCCATTTTTGTGATCAGTAGATATTGGAACATTTTATGACAATATAAGGGAAGATTTTTTTCACAGTGATGATAATCAGCAATGAAACAAGTTGCTCTGAGAGACTGTGAAAACTCCATTTTTGGAGATACTCAGAGCTCAGCTGGACAAGGCCCTAGGCAATTTATATGACCTTGAAATCAGAGCCAACTTCAAATTTGGTGCTGCACTGGGCTGCGAGTTGGACCAGATGATGAGATGATCCCATATGTCCTTTCCATGCTGAATTACTATATGATTTTAATAATAATAAATCCAGGAGATTACAGTGTGAATCCTGAGAAGGCAGCATTATTTTCTTTCCAAATGCTGTTATTTAACAGACCAACTTGAATGAACTAAATTCCTATGATATACAATGAGATGCACAAGTGTATGAAAATCCTATAGTCAAGATCTGTTTTAGAAAAAGGTACATTTTTGACAAAATGCTCGTGGTAGGCTTGCATTATTGCTTTAGTTTATTATTTTAACTAAAATTATTGGTAGGAATTGGTGAGAAATCTGGGAAATTTTGATTAAATGAAAGCAGACTTTCTGAACCTTTGCTAGTGAAGCTTAGTATCGTAATAAATACACTATAGAGTGAAAACATGATGACTGCTTTTGGAAAAGGACAGCAATAGCAGACAAACAGGCTGTGCTGCACACTCAGAAAAAAGTTATTGATGCCAGTTATTGTTCATTTCCTGTTGCATCCAGCAGCTGTAGATTGTATTTGAAACCTTAAGGCTGGGAAAGGCTCAACTGGGCAAGGCTGAGATGTAATAAAAAGAGCAGATGAAATGCAGATTTAGAATACCTAAGTATTCCACAATGATCCCCTAGTTTTACCTGAACTATCGTGGCACAGTATTTTTAAAGATAACATGCTGAGCCAAACAGCACTCAAAAAGTGTTAGCCTTATACATGATGAGACTTTCTTTTTGTCAGATGGGAATATATGCTTAATCATATTTAATTAAAATTAATATTAAAGGATATTTAGTGTTAGTAAGTAGAGTCTTCTTCACCAGACCTGGTGTTCATTACCAGTGTAATTCAGTATTTAGCAAGAGAAGATTAAGATATCGTTGTGTTGATTCTATGGTGGACTTTCCTCTGCCTGGTCCAATGACGGATATTTCCAATCAATGTTTAGTGGTGAATACAATGTCCTTTACTGTCAGATGCCTTTCCCTTTCCCATCCCCGTTCAATATTGTGTCAACATTTGGGATGAGCTCAAATCCTAATGTGTGATCCGACCTTCTGACATCTTAGCCCAGTGAGCTACCAACTTAGCCATGCTTCCTGCGCTGGAGAGTAAAGCACAAACAACACTCTCAAGGATCTTCTACTCACCTATTATTTTTATGCCTGTCAGTGCTTGCGCATTTTACCGTATTATAGAAATCTTGGATGCATTTTCATTCCAAAAATATGTATGTGGATCTGTGTGTCTGGATTTATGTGGGTATAAGAATTATGCCTATTGGAATCGGTAATTGTTGAAACTAAGAAAAATAAGGGGGTGAAATACAAACTGTACTGAAAAGACAGTACTGAATATGAAATTATGTTGGTCAGCATTAAACAGTATTCTGAAAACAGAATGGCTTTTTGTTTAAAATGATGTGATAAAGTATATGCACTACAATTTATAAGAAAACCTTTAATCAGATTTCCATTAAAAAAACAAGGCAATTTTTCTGGTACATTTGATTACATTCAATTCAGACATATTTTGAAATTGTGACAAATAAAAATGTTTGACAGAGTCCAGGTAAATACTGTGTTCTGACGTTTAAAACTGCAAACCTGTATTAATTTAGCACTGTTGCACTAATGGAAACACCAAGCTCTTAGAGCATTCTTCCTTAGGTAAGATAGCTTCAACTTTTGCAGTTTCCCCTTTTCTCCTAACAGTTTGAAAGGTAAAAAAAAAAAATCTGCATTGCTCCACATTTGCCTTGCACAGAGGCTTCAATTCAAACACTATATTTTTTGGGAGTAAGAAAAAGTTCATTGTCTACAGTAGTAAACCAGGAGGAAACCAAAAAAGGTTCCTTTTTAAACTATTCAGAATAGCAGTATCGGTAACATGCCTTCAGTAATTTCCACAGCAGAGAGATCAAATGAATGAAATGTCAGTGAGCTAGGATAGTGCAGTCTATTTCTGGTAGTGAAGCAAGCATCCACAACCTCATCTGGTTCAGTGGGGACGTTAGAGGAAATTGGAAATACTGTAGAAGGCTGTTCTAATGTCACATGCTTTTAGGTGGGTTACAAGGACAAATATTAAGTCTTCCACTTTGGATTTCTCTGTGTCAATTGCTTTTTATCAAGCAAGGTTATGTTTTTGTCTAGAACACCTACATTGTCCCACAAACAACAATTTTTTTGAACTATTAATGAAGTCTGTAGTGTGGTAAAGTACACAAATAAGCAGTGGAATAAGTTAAATTTTTTACTCAGTTTTAAAATATACTGATAAGAATATTTATTGGATTAGTTTCAAATGCAAATACAAAATATTTAAGCTTTTACCACCTCATTATCCTCCCACTTTCATTTTTTTTTATTATTAAAAATACAATGGTGCTAGAGAAAGATGCAAAGAGAGGGACAGCAGTGAAAATAAATCTCCAGGTTTGGGGGCAAAACTGGGACAATGCTCCAGTTGTCATGGAAAAATAAGGAAAATAACTATTTTTACTTTTGTGAAACAAATTTAATGTTTTTCAACTACTATCAGCCTCTTCCACTGCCAAAAAGCAGCTAATACTATGGATAAAACAAAACCAAAATATTAAATCTGCAGAAACAAGTAACTCCGTCCTTCCCTCATAGCTGTATGGCACAAGCAGCAGGGGAAAGTCACCTCCACACACAGTTTAAGAATTTTAACACTGGCTTTGCTCCATAGTGTTACTTCCCTCTCAGCAAAGCCTTTAGAAGAATCCTGCCTCTTCTCCCCATTGACCTGGATTGATTCTGCCTTTGTTGAAGAGCTTCTGTTCAGGGCAGCACAGTCCAGGTACAAAAATGTTAATCTCTTCAAATTGTTTAAGAGTAAGAGACTAAACTCCCATCTTGAAGCCAGCAATCTCAAAGCAAGGCAACCCAGTCTGCCATATGACTCAAATACTAGTTTGTTTCATTTGTATTGGAAGGCCATAGTTTGGGAAACCAAATGGGCCTCACAGGACAGAAATTAATATATTTATTATTATCATAACTTTTGCTTCAGTAGAGTTATCTAGAGAGCTAACTGCGTCTGCACAGGAAATAATATCTTTAGTTAATTGACTGAAGACAGCAGATATTGATTACCTGAGGAAGCTGAGAAACAAAAATGATGTGTTCTGATCCAGTTGATGATATTGCTAAATTGGCAGCCTCATTGTCTTACTAAATGAGCTTTCATATGCAATGTGGTGAGTCAACTGGCAGAGGTTGCAAACACAGGATTACTGACTCTGAAATGTGGCAGAGGGGAAGGAAAACAAAAGTACCTATGCACAGAAAAGCATGCATGTGAAATAAATGAGGGCAAAGCAGCACCTGGAAAAGGGCAGTAAATAGAGCTTAATAGTGAGGAAAGACTACAGGAAACTGGGTACCCAAACACAGTAGAACCAGGAAGACATATCAAAGCATTAGGAAAAGGGCCACAGGTACAGCGCAACAAACAAGGGCACCACCGGGCACACACTGCTTACTGATCAGTACAGACTACAGCATCAGGGATTTGGGGAAATAGAAGCAATGTGGACACAGCATCTTTTTTTTTTTTTTTTTTATCTGAGAAGTCACATCAGCATTTGGTTTCCTTTTTCCTGATACTTTCCTGATGTTTCACACAGGGTTGGAAAAAGACCAGAAAAACAAAAAAAAAAGTGATTTGGTTTTAAAAAAAAAGTATTTTGCTAATTCATGCTATTCAGAGGCTAAAGTACAGCTCTAATACTTTTGTCTGTGAAAAAAAAAGAAGGACGTGGCCATTACCTGAAGAAAACACAGGCAAATTCTGAGTTGGGAGTATCAGTTCCTAGGAAGGACCCTCACTCAAGTCTATGTTAGAATCCACTCACTTACGTACACAGAGGTAAGTTCTGGTGCAGATTTTATACAGAAATTTTACCTTGCAGTTTCACTGTCTCAATGAATCAGAAACCTCTAGACAATACCTTCAAAATTATATTAATACTCTCCTCATACAAACACACATGCACACACACAGAATACCTAGCTCTGTCATCTGATAGTAGGAATCTTAGAAAATTTGTTTTCTAGCTTCTTAACCATGAAGAATGCAGATACACTTGACAGCCAAGTAAATACTAAGATTTGGCAACTGGAAGTTTTAAGTCACCCCCAAATAATGAAACTCAACATAATGAAGATCTGTCAAGCTTGTTCTTACACTCTGCAACTGCCTGCTGTAAACACAGGGTGAAGTCCTACACCAAGACAGTGGGAGTTTTCCTTTGGCTTCCACCTACCCAGTCTCTTTTCAGTCCCTGTTCACTTCCAGCATGATGAAAGAAATTAATTCTTTTTATCTTCTGAATTTTTCCTGGTCACCATGTGAAAAAGGAAGTGCTCAGTTTCATACATTCTTTTACTACTAATAAAACCACAATGGATGAAATCTCATTTAATCTTTTAAACTTCTAGCTGGTAATATCTTTTGGATTATTAGTCAAAACTGCCTAGATTAACATAAAATATTCCTTCTGCTCCTCCACAAATTCACCAAATATTTTGTGTTTCTTTAAGAAAATGAAAAATTTGACTGATTTCTTTTTTCTGGTAGATGTTCTGTATGATTAGTCTGGCCTTGTTAGGTCTGTCGTGTCTGGATCTTTGCAGACCCCAAAATCTGGAGCTACACCTGGTTGTCTATGACTTCATCTCTTGGTATCTCCACTCAGCCACAAGAAGATGCCTTCTCAGTCCCACACTCTTCCTTTTTTCAAAAAGTGACACAGCAGTCACCTAGAGGATTCTACCCACCAGCCTCTGGGGTACGCTCATAACCTAAAACAGGGATTTTCTAGTATTTCATCTACTTGTTTTCTGGTTCAGTGCTTATGTTTACTAAATCCTTACAGTGCCTTAGCAATAGGCCCTCTTCTAAGCCAGTCCCACAGGGCAAAATGAACAGTGCTTAGAAACTTGTCACATTTTCCAAATCATTTTCCAATATGCACAAGAGAGATTACAAAAAAGTGTCATTTTGTGCTGCTGAAGTGAATCACTGATAGTGAAAAATGGGGAAGAATCTACAAACAAATTCTCCCCAGCAGATAGGTTTCCAATCAACCAGGGCTGTATATTATCCCCTCATACTGAGCAAACTGTGTTTTTAAACATTTTGTGATTTTACCACTTAAAACAGCACCTATGAGGTGTTCTCAGCTTTTTTTTGGTGACTCCTAGTGGTGATGCTTGTATGAAGCAGAGTTCCTGGAAAACACAAATCGCAGACTGTGGCATCACTGAGCAGGCTGGGGCCATTTTTCTCTGAATTTAGCAAGAGTGTTTGCTTCTTGCTTTGTAAAATTATGGCTGTGAAACCTCACACAAATTCTGCACGACGACAGGAAACCTTCTAATAAAATTTCTGCAGATATTTTGTCCCCTCTGCAAGAAACCACCCTGGATGACAAATGAGCTGTTAGATAGAATGACTTTTCCCTGCACTGCTGCAAAAGGCAACATCCTGAAATATTGTTTCTTCCTACTGGGCACTCTGTTGTGCAATCTCATAATGTGTAGTGCAGCTGAACATTAGGCAGCTTCAAAGAGGTCCATTCTAAAACAAATTAAGAAAATGCAAAATCGCCAACACTGTATCTGCATCTGGCTACTATTGCTTTCATTTACAAAGGCAGATTAAAATGTATATTCAATTTTCATATAATTCATTGTGATCTAAGACTTTTAAAAAAACTATTCAACTGTTTTATTAAAATTAAGGCCCAAACCAGATCTGCTTAGGTTGTGGACAAGTAATTACAAGAAATCTTTCAAAGCATCTGGACTTTTAGAGACAAATTTTTAAAAGGATAGTGCTAGACAGATTAAAAGATTAGAAATTTTTGCTAATCCCATTTAGGGTTAGAAATTTAGCCTTTAGATTCAGCAGGGCTGAATGGGAATATTTACTCAATTCTATTACTAGTTTAGTATGTCTCTGCAAGGGTCACTTAATATTTGTGTACTTTTCTTTACATCATCTTTCATACAGGTCTAATTGCTATGCAGAAGACTGATGGTTTCGAGGAACACTGAAATTCCCTATTGGAACACATTACTGATGTACATCAAATTGGGATGTACAAAAAGTTGTGAACAGACGTTTATTCTTTGAAGATGTTATTTATAGTAATTAATCTACTTCTGCAAGACAAAAAAAAAAGCAAGTAATGAAAGAAAACGTGGGACAAAAAATAAATGTGGCAGTAGATTTGGGCTATTTAGCTGCTTTTTCTGTTTGAAATCAACAGGAACAGTGACCTGGAGCTGGGCCATGCTTTTTCTCCCCATTGGCTTGTAGGTGGGATTCATTTCACTCAAATCTCCACCAGTAAATACAACAGAACTCTATAAGAAGTCAAGATGCTCTCTCTCTAGCTTCACGGTACATAAATACATTAATAGTATCTTCATCACAGCCGGGGAAACACCTTAAAATATTGCTTCCTACCTCCTGGGAACTGACAAATTCTAGTTGCAGCCAGCCATATCTCACAGCTCTGTACACAGGATAAACAGTTTAGCAACATCACTCATGCTGATCATAGTTGGCAATGAACTAACCAGAGTAATAAACACTACCGTGCTATTTTGTATTCTTAGAAAAGGGTTGCTGGGTTTTGTCTTCCCAGGGGCAAAACTATAGAAATTTCATGAAACTAAGCTTTGTCTGATGAATATTTAGTGCAAAAGGGCATGGAATAAGTTTAATTAGGTCCATAAAAGGCAATTTGCAGATCAGAAGGAGAAATAATAAAGATTTATTAAAAATTCTAGCTGTTGTAATCAAATGAGAATACACTGTCACTCAATCACTTTAATGTTATTTATGTAGCTAGCTGTTTAACAAAAACACCAAAATCTTTAAAGCCCAATGCAAAGTCCCTCTGAGCCTTGAACTTACAGATCAAATCCCCAAGTTTCTTTTCTAAATAACAAATAGAAAGATATTACAAAAATCTACAGTGCAGAGCAATGTCTGCTTTAGGCAAAGACTGCTCTATTGCATATTGTCATGACTTGCCATAGCAAAATGCCCTCTTATTACTCTCCAAGTCTTCCAAACTCTTCTTTCAGTAAAACTGTGCTGGCCTGAACTAGCCTCTCCTTTCGTGAGATCACTTCAAGGCAATCCGAAACCTTAGCACAGTAGGAAAAATACGAATTTGCTTCATTACATAGGCTGTTTGGAACTGCACCATCATGGTGAAAGTGTTTTCAAGAGGAGCTGGAATTAACACTTTCAAACAAACTGTCTTAAAATCTTAGAGAGTAATAAATATATTTCACAGTAAGTAATCTCAACATCACAAAATTTCTCATGGAGGAATATATCACCCAACCTGAGCAGGAAGATCTGAGTATAGATATTTCACTTAGATTTCATAAAACAAAAACACAGCATCTTAAAAGTAGACCAAGAAGAATTTTAAGCATTGCCCAAAATATCACTCATGAGGTTTCTTACAGTTTGCAGCTTCTCACTGAGACTTACTGAGGTATAATATTACCAGTATCTCAGACTGAAGCCTTTTCTTATGCATGAATAAATGTTGGCTCAAGGGATGGATTCTGGCACTAACATTTTCATTTGAGGAAAACAGGGTCTAGAAAGATCTAGATTATTCTCTCTTGTTCTCTCAAATATATGTAAAAATAACATTACATGTCACCACATAGCTCATGGTAAAAATGTATAAAGGTTTGCCTCTAAAGAGATTTACACTGTAAGGACTCTATTTGTGAAAAGTCAGAGGGAGAAAAGGAACTAGTGTAAAATTAAAGTGACTTACTGGTTCTGTTCATTAAATATTGGTTCTGCCTGAAGAAGCAAGGAGTAATGAAGTGCAAAGAACGGGGCAGAATCCTCATTATGGCTGGAATGAAATAAGAGGATATGAATTAGTAGTCAGTAGTAATTGCAACTAAAATCTGCTTTCATTAGTTTATCTTGAGGTGCTTTCATAAACACTTAAATATCATTATTTACATTTTAAAGACAGAACACAAGATACAGTGATCTGCTCAGCCAACATCAGAACAAGCAGTGAAACTCAAGTTTTCTGGATCAGTCACTGCAAAACCCTGCAAGAGACTTCATTATGAAATAAACAGTGTACGGTCAACTCTACAACCCTCCTTCGGGTGAACCTTCACTCAAGATAGTTCACTCAAACCTTTATTAGTCAAAACTTTGCCTCAGCAAAGTGTGCTTAGTCCACAGTCAAGAGGTGTTTTGGTGAAAGCAATAGACAACAATCCATCTTTGATAAGAAGGCTTGGATATTCCTTAAATCATAGCTCCTCATCTTTCAAGTGAACACATCTATCATCTCCATATCAGGACATTACTAATAGAAGCTTCTGCAGTGAAAACATGCCAGCGTTTAACAGTTCACAGACTGTTTCACATCTGTTTTGGACAATAAGAATGGAGAGTCTTGTACATTTATGTCAATTTACACCTGATGAAAAGTCTCCATGCAAGACTAACAGAAATTATATTTTTGTATACTATGCCATTGACATTAATCACATTTATATAATATTCAATGCAATTGCATGATGGCAGATTTGGCTAAATGTGATATGCATAAAGCCGTTTGATTTTGCTGGTGTCTGAGCTAACAGTATCTACGGTTTTCTTTGCAGACACATAAAGAACTTAATTAGCTCACCCTTGCAGGGAAATATGCTGTATTCAGCATGAGAAATGGTTTTTGCAGTCAGCCTAGATCAACTTCAGACTGTCAAACAAAACAAACCCAGTAAAGAAATGTGGTGCTATTTTGCACTTAGTTTACATTTTCCAACCCAGATGACTAATGACACAGCGAGTTGATGATTTCACTGGGAAGTGTAATATGTTACTGCCATCTAGTGCTATGCAGTAGACTCAGCCTCTGTCATACAACAGAAATATAATATTTAATATGACACAAGGGAGCGTTAGGCAAAAAGATATCAGTTTCCTATCAGTTGATCTGTGAAGCTTAGGATACAGTTGAGTGACACGCTGAATTTTGATCTGGTCCTGTGATCTGTCCTCAATTTATATGGAGTAAAAGAAGATGGTAACAATGCAAAAGCTCCAAAATCAGACAAGAGGCATAGTAGAAACTATGCTGAAAAAGTGAAGACTATTATCTTCAGAGACAACATCAGAAGACTGGAGTTGCTCGATGAACCAGTAATTTCTAGCCAGGATAGGGCTGTCTTTTCCTCTATTAAATAAAACTCTCAGGTGGCCTACAGATGGTTTTCCATCAAGGTTTTCCTAAGATCATATGGTAAAAATTTGTCAACATTTGAGACTAAGGCAATTTCTTGGTCAAAATTTAGATCCTTGTCTCATAATGAAAAGAATATAATTGTAGTTTTGCTATTTGCTTTATGAGACTGACTTCTGGACGCTGATAAGACACTTGGAGGGAAAAGATGCAGAACCAAAAAAATGGCTGCCAAAGGAAAAATATATTTTAACTGTACGGACTCTGAGCACTGTTAGGTAGTATGTGACTAAAATAACTTCAGCTGTCAGCACTGAGTATCTCATGTTTATTGACAACTATAATAAGGGTGGTGAAACACTGGCACAGGGTGCCCAGAGAAGTGGTCAATGTCCCATCCCTGGAAACATTCAAGGTCAGGTTGGATGGGCCTCTCAGCAACCTGATCCAGTTGAAGATGTCCCTGCTCATTGTAGTGGGGCTGGACTACAGAACCTCTAAAGGTCCCTTCCAACCCAAACTATTCTATGATTCTATAATTGTCACTGGTGCAGTATTAGGAAAGTTGAAATTAAAAAAAACATTTGTGCGGAAATAGTTCAAAACTTGATCACAAACTTACCAGAGTCCATGAGACTCTTGATTTGAATTTTGGGCCAGCACTTCAAAACATGTAAAGGGAACTTCAAGTATGGCTTATAACTAGCAGGAACAGTGCAGAGTTAAAATACTTGTGGGAAAAGACTCATGCAAAATTCATTTGTGCATTTATCTCATTTAAAACTCATTATTATTTCTCCAAATAGAGATGCTGCTCAGGAACTGGTGAAGTTAGGATCATTATTCACTCAGTTTGGACAGTATTGGAATAAGTCCCTCAGCTATACTCTTTTTTTTTTGTATAGTATATTCCACAGCAAGTGGATAAACTTAATGTAAGCAGTAAGGATGAGCTTCATTCAGTACCCACTGAAATCTTTAAAAGTCTTCTCTTTACTTCAGTAGTCATCTGATTAAGTCCTGGGGGTGACATTATAAGTTTAAATTGAAATCTAAAGGTTTTAAAGGATTCAAAGATTGTTTTTTTCAAACATAGCTCAAAGTAAAAATGAAGCAAATTACATTCTTTCTCAACTTCTTATTTTGCATCAAACCTGTAAGTTCTTATTTAAGTTTTCCTTTTTACAGAAGCAAATGAACAGTATCTGCATGGTTTGTCCCCCTGAGATTAACTAGTTATATAAATTCTATAGCATATCAAAACATGGTATTGTAAAATTGCTTTCTTTTATTGACAAAGGATGAAATGTCACACCAGCTGTTGCCAAGTGCAGTCATTCATGTTTTCATAAGAAGTTTGTGACAGCCTCTTAGTATAACCAATTTTACATAATTTAGGTAGCAGTCTTCATTTCTCCATTTGGTGAAAGTGTATTGTAAGAAGTCATTCTTTTCCAGTTAATAGAATTACATAGCTTGCAACTAGAGTAGGATAAATACTTCCAAGTATTTTCTATGAGACCACATAGAAAAGCAGCCAGTTGTGAATCTTTTCTGATAGTTCAAAAAGAATCCTTTTCTATTGATAGCCACGTCTACCTTGCAATGTGCAGGAACCGTACAATCACATCTAGCAAAATACACTTCAGTTCAACCTCATCCTGTAGTAAATGGGATGCTAAAATCGGTAAGATCCAAGTCAAATTTGTAACATTTGTTTCTTGAATTTAATAAAAATACCCAATAGGAGTGCTGGTGAGATCTGCAACAGCCCTCTGGTGTTATAAGAAGCAGATTACAGATCAAATCTTCATTTCCTTTTGCCCTGCATAGGACTAACATTTTATAACCTTTATAAAATAACAAAAACAGTGGAATGTTGTAATTTTGCACTGTTGGGTGTAAGAACAACCCAGAATCAATCCCAAAGTGATATGCTTTGTAAAAATAGGAATGCGCCTACTGTTTGGGGCATGCTTTAGTCTTTTTCCTATGCAACAGCCAAAGCTGTGGCTTTACCATTCAGCCTGCAAGTCATCCTCACTGCTACAATGATTCCAGGAGCTAGTCATTACCTCTCCCTCTTATCATCAGAGGATATAGCAGTGATGTATCTATAAATGATCTTATTGAGCAAAGGCCTGAAAACTTGGTTGCTTCCTCACTTTTCTGGTCTCTCATCTTTATGTATATTCAGGTTATCGTTCAGGCTCTTCTGAGACAACGCTTTCCACTTTCTAGGATCCGTGTCAGCTCACATCTTCTAGCATCTGCCCAAGATGGATGACCAATAACATAGGCTAGGAATGAGCTTTTTATTGCTGGAATTCCTATGCAGTACAAACCCACACAGTCAATAATTCAAACCAGGCATACAAATCTCCTGGCTTGGCAAACAATACATCTCCCCTCAGGCTACCAAAAAGTGAAAAAAGCATCTAAAAATCTGCATGTTAGCTAGTTATTTTCTTTGCAATGTACATAACTCCAAACCAATGGGAAATGTAGTTCTTTCCTACTGAAGAAAAACTATTTGCTTTTCCTAAGTTACGATCAAAATAGGCTTGATATGCGTTAATAGAAGAGTATTGCTTTCAAGTCAAACAATTTCCTATTGTTGCCACCACAGCAATGGAGTAAGAAACCAAGTAACAGAGGCAACAATCCTGGGAGCTGTTAATAACGGATCTGGAACCGCTTTTGTTCTGTGACCTAAAGGATAGGTATGATACAAAAAGAAAGGCTGCTGAAACATGTAGGAAACAGCCCTCTTTACAAATCAGACTTAGTTAAAATCAGCTTCTAGAAGAGACTGAGACAGACTACTTTGCAAGATTAAAGGAAAGGCCATTTCATCAAGGAAACAGAAAAGAAATCTTCAATTTCGGAATAAAAAGCACTACTATACTGATCCATGGGACTTCTTCCTATATCCTCTTTGCAAAGACCAACACCTTTCTTCTACAATGCGAATGATGTCATATAAACTAGGCAACAGAATGGTAACTGGAAAAGCTGATCCAAAAGAAGAACATCAGCAGAAATGGATTAAGCTTGAGAAGACAATTAAGCAAGGACATAACTACAGAAATTCAATTGCTGGTCTAAAGTAGGAAAAACAGCCAGAAAGATCATAATTACTGATTCTAAGCCCAGTAAGTCCTATCAAACAAATATGCAATTAAGTCACTATCTGAGCCTGAAAAAAATGGGGCACATTACGATGGTAGGGTGGCTTTCCTTCAGATCATATCAAAATGATAGATGGGAATGATTTGTGGCATGGGAAAGTTTGCTCTTGTCACAAGGGAATGAGCTACTAAAAAGGCAGGCTTGGATTGTCTCAGGGGTAAAGGTTTTCCTGATTGAGATTATTTATAGAGAAGTAGCTTTATGGTGGGCGTTTTATTATTTTCTTTTTCTCTTGAAAATTCCATCCGTTCCTTGTTATTCATTTCAGATGTTCCACACGAACGAAACATACCAAGGCGTCCTTTGTAGGAAAAATCCAGCAGAAACTCAGTAAACTCACCATCACTGTAAGTAAATTCAATATTCAGAAAATTACTAACATTTGTCAAAGATGTTTTGTCTTTTCCCTGCTAATCAGCTAAATGCATTGGAATAAATGGGGTACTTTAAAGTGAATTATCCACATCACAGAATGTATATATGTATTATGTATGGTGTAATGAATTATTCTCCAACCAGATCAGAACACTTGTGAACAGTCTGCATATTTAAAATATTCCCTGAGTTGTATCTACCAGGAAAGATGCTTTGCATGGGAAACTGATTGCTACTTAGTTGTTACTGCATTTGCAGAACTGGCTTTTTCACAGTGGCTGATAACACTATTATATTATTATAATTTACCAGGATTAGTATACCATGCTATCTTTCATACTATTAGCAGTTCTATTACATTCAGCATGATTATAATACAAGCTTCCATTCTCTGGAGTTTTTTATTCTTCTAGATTTCTCATTAGTGATTCTAAGGAAAATAACACCTTCCTCATTTGATTAAAATGTTCATTCTTTCAATGACAGAAAAGGATGTTTTAAATCAACATTTAAAACCATATCAATCTAAGAATGTCTGTATTTATGAAATCCTAAGCCACTTTAGGATGATAATTAACTTAAAATTCAGATACAAAAAGATACAACCACATGCAATTAAACTTTCACGACATATGCTCAGAGCACTATACTGATAGATTATGTCCTTGCCCATCTTCCAAACTGTTCTTCAGATCATGCTGACCCTCCTCTAGACCTCTGATACTCTCCTCCCTCGAAAGACTGCAGGAAGTAAACCGGTATACCATATCCCACAACATGCTTTATAGCTCCAGCATCACACTGTCCCATGTCATTTTATGAATGCAGAGGCTTCTAAAGGTAACATATATCCAGGCTGTCAGGAGGCACAAGAGCTATGAGCAAAGTGTTTTCTGTATGCAGATCACATGGATGCATCTTCTGGTACAGTGGTAGTGTATGAGTATTCATTTTCATGTTCATGTTGTTTCTCCGCCAAAGCTACAAAAGGAGGATGAAATGGTGACATACTCTGTGGTCACAGAAAAGATGTTCAGTTGTCTTAGAATCTGTGCTGGGTACAAAAGTAGAGTTTTGTTTGGTTTTTTTATGCCTATGAACTTCTACACTCACCCCCCCCTCCCCTTTATGAATGACTTAGTCTTTATGTTACTATGTTATTTTGTTTCTCTCATAATGGCATATAGTACCATATAAAAACTGACACGGAAAAAAGTGAATTCTCCCTCTCTCCATCTGTTGCCATTTTTAATAATTTATATGGAACCCTGTCCTCTACATAATAACAGAGGCAGACAGCCATGAAACTGTGGACTGTTCGGCACTGACAGTCTAAAATATCATCCTGATGAGTACTGAAGCAGCTAGAGTGATTAAAAAAACCCCACAAAACAAAACAATAAACACAAAACCCCCAAACCCCCATTATAGTCTTTGAATAAATCCTACAGCTGGTGTAAATCAGCACTACCTCCTCTGGTTGCCATGTAATTTTGACAAGATCAGCCACCTGAGACTGGTCCTCTTCATGCAGTAATGTGGAGAGTATCATGTTTAAAGACAACTCTAAAAATGGCAATTCTCATTTTGACTGTCTTCCATTTTTAACAGGACAATGATGAAGGAATGGAGTGTTTCCTTACTTTCAAATAAGGTATGTTCCTTCAATCTCCTCTACTTGTGGAAAAAAAGGAACTGTGAAGGTAGATTTAATTTCCATCCTCTTTTAATTGAAAGATAATTTTCTTTTTCAATGAAAATCTGAAAAGATACTTGAAGATGGATCTCTCTGCAGAGAAATATAATTGGAAAGCAGTTTCTTCAATGGGGAGAGATTCAATAAATGGCATTCGTCTATCTGAAGGTATAAGATCTTTTAGTATAATTAGAATGGGCTCATTTTACAGCTGAGTACCTTGTGTCTCTGCCCTCCCACCTTTGGGTATTGTCTTTCAACATACTGTACAACAGCTGCCTAGAAGACACTGAGGCAAAGTTTGAGACATTGCAAGTATCAGTCTTTCCCTTTTGAACCATTTGTAGTTCCGTATCATTGGAAAGAAAGTGCTTTAGATAAGCAAAACTGATTCATGAGTCTAATGGGGCAATCCTTGCTAAGCAACTAACATTCTTCCCATTTCACATTTCCTTCAGATTTGAATTGTTGAATAATTTCTTGCTTCACCTTCTAAATACTGAAGTATATAGTTTCTTGCAGAGAAATGCTTTTATATTTCCTTCCAGAATTGACGGGAAGTATGAGTTTGGTCTTTGTATACTGCATGTGAAGTGTCCCTTTGACATCTTTTAGATTGCACGGTACCATACAAGTGCAAATTTTTTCTATATAATTGCAGTAATTGTCAGGAATTGCAGCCTTTGTAGTAAACTGTTGGAGGTGGAAGAAATCTGTGCTTGCAGGGAAGATTTATTCTAAATTTGCCCCAGAGCAAATGGAAGGATCTGCATGCTTAGCATTAAAGAAATGATTACAGTGATTATGGATTTCTTAGTTATAGAACTCAGAGAATAAAAGTGCCTTTAAGACAGGTTTAATGTCTCACTGTGTATTTGCCTGTTTGATTTACTGTATTTAAGACCTTTTCAAATGATAATGTGTGTGTAATGCAAAGGATGGAAAAGAGTGATCTGTACAAATCAGAACACTTCTACTATTTTGAATGGAACCAAGAAAGATTTATTTCGGCTAAAAGTCTGATTAATGAATTCTAACCTGTTCCAGAAGTGGATATTCCATCCAACTCTTTAATAATTTGCCTGTCTAAAGAGCTTTTGAAAACAAAGTGATCATCAATCAAAACAAAATGAGCATCAATTTCTTTATTCAAAATTAGAAGTAGCTTCTCTGATGCAGTTTGTCTTGATACGAGTCTAATGTTTCCACATGTAAAACATACATAATAAAAGGATCGTAGTAAAGCAGTACTTCTCTTACAACGAAAACTGAACACCAATGTAGGTGCCACTGAGGCTTTAGAGCGATATCCCTCCCTGCTTCATTGCTTACTTTTCTTCTGTTAGCTGTATATGAAATAGTAGGCATGACTTTCATAGCAACAATTCAATTTCATGATGCCCTTGTAATACAAACAGGGAATTTCTTGTCACAATATTCATCAAGCTTTGAGCTTTGTACGTTTACAAGAACTTTTTTTTTTCCTTCCCTACTCACTCAATGAGTGCCCTCTGCCCGCGACAGCTGGACCCTTTTAGTTCAGTCCACCTGATTTTTCATTACATCTTTGTTGATTTCTGTCCACAAAACTGAATAGAAATGGCTGCTGGGGGATTTTAATCTGTTCTGGTGAAGCTTGCACTTTTCAAATAGCATACATCTATATATGCAGGAGTTCAAAGAATCCATTTGTCCCATAAAAAGATGGTTAAGTTTTGTTTTTCATTTTAAAACAAGAATTCAAGGTTATTCAGTGTTAAGAAGTGTTCTACGCTGAAAGATTAAACCTCCAGGACTTCACCAAGGCTACAAGCAGCTAATGTAGTACTAGCTGGTAAGGGGTTTAACAACTAACATATGAGGGCACTTCAACTAAGGATACCAGAGTTTCAGTTCCTGTCTTCCAATGTGACTTCAGAAAAATGCTTTAAGATCTTGTCTCCTCATCTGTGAAATGAAAATAATCTCTTGTTGTTCCCTTAGATGGGAGTTGCTGTATGAGCCATAAGCTTATTCCCTATTTGAGCAATATAAAGGACTAAATAACTAACTAGCTGTGTTGCAACAAGATGAGTTTGTCTGTGTCTTAAGTAGCCTGGAAGCTACTCAGCTCATCTTCATTAATAACAATAATAGCTCACAGTTTTACGAATTTGAAATGTATTCAGATCTGTTCTCTGCCCCACGAAGCTTCAGGGTTAGGTCTGCCACAAACAAAAGGCTGCAGATATAATGCGTTAAGAGATTGCAGGAGCCCCAGATGGTGGGCATTTATCAAGAGTTCATTAGTAAAAGGCTTTTTTTGTATGCAGTACATTTGAGCAAGTAGGAAAAACTAATAGCTTTGACTTCAGGAGGCCAGACAGTCTGTAGACAAGCGCTGTGCAGATCTCCAGACTGCCCTGCGAAGGCTCCTCAGTTCTTGCCCTCAACACTCCTATTATTCCCTTGCAATTGCTGCCAGTTGGCTTGGTAACCACGGGCATATTTGAACAGCTGAATTCTTCCCTCAGTTACACTTGGCACCGCTACGGACTTCAGGGGAGCTACAGGGTGTAACTGAGGGCAGAACTTGGCTCCTGGCATCTACTACAAACCAGGTCAGGGCCACCAAATTCATTTTTATCCTTAATGTTTTAATCCATACCATTAGCAAAAGGAACCTAAAGCATTACCTGTGTCACCTTGCCTGAGAAAGCCTGGCTCCTTCATCTGGGCATAAGACCATGTTGTGCATGAAGCTTTGTCAGTGTGCCAGCAAGTGTGGAAAGAAACGCATTTCTTATACCTGAAGTGCAGACTCTGTGTCACTCACACTGCAGTCTACCCACTTATCACATTGAGTTAAGCCACCTTCCGGAGCTGTACTTGAAACAGTGCTTTGTTTTAACCATATATTTTTATTTCATAAAACAGAGCTAAGTATCCTGAAACAAAAGGAGTATTTTTTCATGCTGCTATAATTTGTGAAATAATGAGACATTTTGGTCTGTTAACTCCTCTTAAGTCTCACCACAATGTTTTGCTTTGACTTCATTTGTGGTTGCAAAATATTTACTTTTCTCTTTAGCAGATTATATGAAGCTGTGTACTTTGTCTTGGGAGATATATACGTATATTTATTTATATATTTAATCTTAGTAGAAGCTGTTAGTAAAGCTACCTTTGTGCTCCAATCTGTTTTTGGATCCTCTTTAAAAATATTTACCAGAATATTGTGGATTTATTTGCTGATGCTATCCTTTGTGAAAAAAACCCAACCTTAAGACATAATAATAATGTTTTTTTCACTATGCAGGCCATATGCACACAAAGTAGTCTTCACTTGTATGGCAAATATATTCCCCAAACAATTACTTAGCAATATTAAACCTTCCATCATTACAGATTATTAATACAAGGTGGTATTTCTAGAACTGCCAGAGGGAGTTAGAATCTTAAGCCTTCTAAAAAGTCAGAGTGAGGTTTTACTAGGACAAACTACATAGTAAAGGAGACAGTATTGTCTGCTTAGAATTTAAACTGCAGGACACCTGGGCTTACTTTCCTTCCTTTTCTGTCAACATAGACTAGGCTCAGTCACCAAAAACATGATCATCACTCATTTATCAACTGAGCTGCTATCCAAGCAAAATTCAGATAGTGAAGATCCAATCCAAAACCAAACACCTACAGTGTTGACAAGATTTCTGACCCTATATTTGAGCCACTTGTAGTTACAATGTTGCTTATTAAATATGACTGTGAAGTAATTAACAATTTAATATAATGCTTGTAAGAGGTTATGATATCCTTTGAAAAAAACAAATTTGTGTCTAGTCATACTTCTCTCCCCCCACCCATCCAGTGAGAATTCAGATACGATTTCCTCCTCATTGTCTGGGAATGCCCCTTTACCAAGTTTTTTCTTGGTAATTAGAGTCCATCTCTGCTAGTACCTTTCTCTGTTCATTCCCAGCAGTTGAACGCCTTAATGTCTCCACTGCTGTCATTATCCTGGGGACTTCTCTGTTTTCCCTGCAGAGTCCCTGAATTTAGAAGCTACTGAGTTTTGCAGGGATAAGTTTGTTACCAAGGGATAAAGGAACCTGCAAAAGAATTCACTACACATAGAGACACTAACACTGCATCACTCCCCCAAGCTACAAGAGATTTTAGTAATACTTTTTATCATTCCTGTGGCTTTTACTTAAGTCTGCCCAGACTCTCAGCAATTTTAAAGAAGTTTAGCACCTGAATTTAGCAGAGATTTCAAGAGTTGTATCACCAGTGCCAAATACAAAAACAGTATAATCCCTCTACTGTTATTCAGCGTCTCCTTTTCCTGAACAAAAGTATTTGCATTTGCTGTGTTGGCCAAGGGATCCTAGAGGTGGAAAGTCATGTTCTGTTGAGCCTTTCACAGAACTCTCAAATCTTTTTCACAGGTGGCTTTTCTCAAATACACGGTGTTTTCTTGGTTATATTGAAATACAGTTTAATGTTCCCACCATACTGAGTGTTGCAGATTCCTGCCAGTAATCTTAATTTTTCATGACTTGTCAGTCTATGTGATCTGCAATTCCTGTCAATTAGCTTACATTTTCTCTACATCTGACCTGAAACTCTAAACTTGAGAAAAGTAGATTTTCAGAAGTCTTTAGGCACCAAAAGAAAGGCATCTTGTTACCTTAAAAAGGGACTTAATGAAATAAGGTACCTAATTCCTGTTGTCTTCAAATGGAAAAGTGCTTAAAATATTTAACAGCTTCTAACAGTTTAATTAGCTGCTTGCATGTGTTGTAAAGTCCCTAAAAACATTTATGAAAATAACAACCTTCACTTTTAAATTGTGCATTGTTTCCTATTGTGAAGGCTGAGGAAGGACCCAGAAATGAACACAAATTTTATACACTTTAAAGTCTTTAAAGGCGTGGTTTGTTGTACTTCGTGCTTGTGGACCTGTGCGGTCTTTTAAGAACAATTCCAGCTATATACAATCTGCAACTGGGAATCTTTATGCTGAATGTCTATACTAAGTATAAGATTCCTAAAAAGATATTAAAGTAACTCAAAATTGGCCAAAATGCCACATTTTTTTGCAGAACTTAGAGATAACATAAATTCCTGACTTTTGTTTTCATTCTTATATGGAATTAAAGCAATTTGGGGGAAGGGAGAGGGAACAGGAATTTCTAATTTTTCCACAAGACAAATCTTGGTAAAAGATCAATTAATTTAGGAAACAACAGATGCATATGGATTCCAAATGTCTCAGGTATTTTTGAGCTTGTGAGGAAAAATGATGTGTTTTGTTGTAGTCTTTGATACCTAGCACTGATCAACTACTTTCTCCTAGTAGAGTCCCAGGATTTCTGAGGCTTAGGTTACACAGGAGCCACAAAAGCTTGATTCAATGAGACAGTCTGACACTGGCCTTGCACCTCCGGACAACAAATTTCAGTTTTGCTGAGAAACCTCAAGCTGCTCTTTCTAAAGCAAACATTAAAAGCTACACTACAGAATTTCAAAACAAGCACTGGGGTGATATTACAATAATTCATATATTTTAATCAAACACTTCTGGGTCTAGCCAGGGATAAAATCCTACATAGTAATACATATCTAAGGAAAACAAGATACACGCTCAAAAAATTCTGGGCCAAGTGCAGTGAAACACTACATATTCATCCTCCCTTTCAAAGAGTACAACCAAGGCCTTACTTGTTCCAGTGATAATTTTCCTGGATGGAAAGAGGAACAGCAGATGCCTATGCAACTTTTATCACACACATGCTTTGTCCCTGTACTCCAGAGGGCAGTATGGTAATACCTATGCGATTTGTCTATCAAGTCATGCCAGAATCCTCCAAATTTTCACACTAAAAATAAACATTAAATTTTTTACTGATATTTTTACACAGAGAAGCCATCAAGTATATGAAAGCAACATTTGAGAAAATGCTGTTCAGACTTCATAGGTACCTAGTTTAAAACAGTTTATAAGGAGATGAGGTTTAAATTAAAAATATCAGTCTTCGTATACAATATTTTAGTTTTATAAAAGGATAGCATAGTCTCAAGCTAAATTCAAACAGAAAACAAAATAAAAATAACTTTCATTTCTTTCAAAATATTTATTTTCTGATGATTTTCCTGCTTAGCCTCAATTTTGGATGAGAAAAATGTTAATATACTAACTGCAAGTATAACATATCCTGTATTCAGTGCTTTCTTCAAAGTCAAAGATATGTAGGAAAGTGCTGCTTGACAGTAATCTTCGTAATTTGTAATATATGTTCAGGAAGAAAAAAAGAAAAACTTCTAAATACTACTTCAGAAGAAGTTAGCTGTTTGTGCTTCAAGCTCCTACTTCTAGATATTACAGCCTAAGAAATTACTTACTTTGTTTGTGTTTTACATTTAAGACAGATCTTAACGAAAATCACGGGTCTTCACAGCAAAAAAAAATCTGCATCCAAAACGTGCACCCAAGAATATGAATCAAATTTCCATCATTACTTTTCTCCAAAGTATCATGTCAAAATAACCATTCTTGGTTATTAGGGCAGTGCAAATCTGAATAGCAGAAAACCAGCTGGACAAATCAGGTTATCCAAACTTCTCAATATGGAATCCATTTACCACAATATATTAAGCAATGTGCATAAACACAGAAAAATTAAATCTTCAGCATGAGAAGTGCTGCATAGACCAGTGGAAAAAGGGAAATACTATCTTTATTTTATAACACTTTAAAAGTTGAGAAATTAGCTAACACGGCCAGAATCAAACAGTCTGCAATTCTTCAGCCAATAGCTACCCTCATCTTCTTGACCTCAGTGCTACATCTTAATGCAAGACTGTGTACTCAGCTACCTGCTTTGTGCAAACACATAAATTTAATCCTCAGCTAAGGACAGAATCCCAAGCACTTACACCAATGGATTTATAAGAAACCACGCAAGACTATCCTTCCATTCTACATGATTTTATTAAAGACAACATTTTGTATTCTCTATGCCACCACATGTTTACAAGCCAAGCTATTTTTCTCTCAATACAACAATTTGAAATTCTCTTGACTAGAAGCAATAGAACAAAGCTATAGTGAACAAACTGTGGAAGTAAGAATTCCTTCCAGCTCTCTCCAAAATTAAAGCAGAAATTAATTTTTTTTAGGTACATCTCTGTCTTTGAAGATGATCAGTACTTCTGAAAGATCAGTTGCAATGAGCAAGGATACAGTTGATTCTTATAAATGTGGGAATTAGAATTACATGTGCATGTAATCTCCTGCCCATATTTAGTGGCTATGTCTTACTCTAAGTCATAGTATGGACTGTACTAATTTGCAGCTCCTGCTTCAAAAGCACCAATGGAGTAGTTAAAATGGCGCAATAATTCACTTTCCCTCCCCTTGTACCAACGTTTTTTGTTTTCTCTAATTCTTTTAACTGCACCTTTACCAGTCATCATTTTACCCCTATTCCTCTAGCCCTACCATACATACAGAATGAGTAACGGCAGCTCTCTGAGCAGAAGGCTTTATTTCATTCAGTCCAAATGCCAGTAGCCTTATTATTTCACTTCCCTGAGCAATACTAGACAGGACTTTCTGCACAGATTTCACAATTGCCTAAAGGTGACGTGAGCTACTGCTTAAGGCCTTTCCCTAAGGTCTGAGGTCAAAGGGTTGATTACAACATTTGACTAGATTTCATTATTGGAGTAAAAATTATCACATTTATCATGGTCCCTAGTATGTTCATCTGGCAAGTAGCTAGGCCACAATTAAAATGTGCATATCTATACATATAAGTATAGACGTGCCAGAATGCTAAGCTACTGAAAAACAATAGCCACCCTCACAGTAACAGCAGAAAATGATTCCTCAAGAATATTATTATATAAAATTACCATAGGATCATATTTCAATTGTTTTAATAAAATGACTACAATATGCAGCTTTGTTTAATCAGGGTTGGTCATAAAATTCTGAAATTAATCCCTAACCTGTATGTAGTAGACGGTTTCATATAAACAATGCCAGGAAGACAAATGGGAATCCCTATATATTGCAACCATAAAACAGCTTATGGAGTGTTGCTTTGCTTATTATGGATTTTGTCAGGGTTTTGTTGAGTGAAGTAGCAATTAAACTAAATATGCTGTCCCAGAAAGCTTTTATGACTCTTCTATCTACATAGAGCAGACTATATTGAAAGAGACCATGACTTGGATTTCAAAACATGCTTTAGGCTTTCTTTTCAATGGTTGTAAAGAACCAAGTACGGGTCTCTTCACAAGTGATCTGATGAAGCCAAAAATCTACTGGGTCAAAGTTTTAGAATTTTGGGTCCTATGCCACTTGCCTAACACAGTAGGTGCCTTTCCCAAACAATCTTAGGTCATTTACGATTACTTCAATAATCCAAAATAATGTTCTTAAAGTCAAATGAAGGTTTTGTATTTGAGAAGCTTTGGAACAAGCCTTGTAGCCCACAGATATTTTTCATTCTGTAAGTTTTTTCTGGAGTAGTTTAGACAGAAGAAACCTTCCTAAGGAATTCTGGGGAAAGTTACCTTTTCCTGTGAAAGTTTTAACAAATCAGGATCTTTTGAAGGAAAAGTGTGCAGAATCACTTTCTTACTGAGGCCTTCCCAGTCCTAAGCAGTGCCAGGGCTGTACCACCACAGAGCACCTAAAAATGCTGCCACCCTTTTAGCCACAGTCTCCCCCCAAAAGAAGGATCCGTATGGGGAAATCAGTAATTAGAATCTGTAAATAACTAAGCCTACAGGGAGTCTGGCTAAAGATAGTATTTTGAAAAGGAAAATATATTTGCTGCTGTCTGAAAAGACATAGATACTGCCACAGTATGTTTTGACAGTTCATTAACTTTATCTGCTAGCCCTGCCCATAGAAACGGGGATTTTTTTGGCTGAGTCCTTCTTCACTGTTTATCAGTGCCTTGCAGGTCCAGCAAAGCTGCTTTCAATTCCCTTTGTCCATTTCCTTGTTATGAAAATACATTTTAATGGTCCACCCAGGAATTTTAACATATGAAACTCAAACTGCATGCAAGATTGCTGTCCATGTTCAAATGTGCACCAACCTAGGCAGCAGCAGCATTGTTTAGCCCTGTAATAATGAAGTCTTATCCTTCCATGGGCACCTACGATGATTACAGTGGACACGTAGACGTAGACAAATGTGGACAGAGACACATCGTGATGAAAATATATAGTAAATCTGTATTCAACTGACCTCTTTAGTTAAACAATAAAAATATTTCTACTACACAATAAAAGTAACAATGTGGATTGTCACAAAACTGACAAGAAAGAATGCTCTTGTAGGTATAGTATCCCCTTCAGACTTAAGATCTGTATTAAGCTCCTCTCTCATAAATATTTTTTGTTTCACAGAGGAAAAAACACCTTTTCTATGTTGTATTTCTCCACGTGTAAAACCCATCCTCTGTCTGTCACACTAAAACAGCAAGATGTTTGGGACAGAAGCTATGTAATTACACTCTTTGTAGACCCTTATAGCCGTATTGGCTCATCTCAGCTGGGGCTGCTGAGTGCTGTATGCAAAACAAACATTCTTGGATTTGGCTTGATTTCACTGCAAACACTTTCGGTCAGCCCCTACGCTGCTTTGATTTTTAATTAAAATACATCAGTAATACCATTTGAATGCTTGTATCTCCATTGTTTCCAGCTACACAGTAATTTTGTTGTCCTCATTTACACAACATTTAATTTTCTGGTTGTTATCTGGAGAAATTTCATAGTATTTTTCAGAGCTTTTTTCCCTGCTGCTGCAGGCATGCTGAATTTCTCCAAAAGACACCTGCCCTGAAGGTAAATCAGACTCTTTGCCATCTTCTTACTCACTCCCCCCATGACTTCCACAGCATAAAAGCATCGGTCATTGGCCTGTAATTATCTTTAATTCACTGGTACTTTCATAGGACCAGCTGCATGAGGGACTGAAACTGCTGCAATGATAAGACTGAAGAAGATACATAAAGCAATTAGCAGAAGAGTGAAGCTTTGCACATAACTGCATGTGCATCGCTTAGCCACAATACAGTTATGACTCTTGCCCCAAAGAAATTATGTTCAAAGGCACTGATTCTGCAAGCTTTAAGCAAGTGCTTCAGTGACTTAGTTCTGTCTCGCCTATGTCGCCAACTCTTTCAGTTCTTACCAAGAATCTTACAATGTATGACATCTGCCTAAAATCCCATTTCTGAAAGTCATAAGTCTGCATGAGAACCTCCAGTTCATTTGGGGAAAAAAAAAAGTTTCTGTCCTTGCATAGAAGAAGACTGGAAACCATGACACAGATGTTTCCTTAAGGCTCAGTAAACAGAAAGCAAATTAAAAAATACCTTTTTTTAAAAGTTCTTTGGTATAAAGATCACATCTTTTAAATCTTAAAGGCCAGTCTGATGATGTTTTAGTACTTCAGGTTGACAGAATGATCAGTGGGACTATTCATAGAGTCTAAAGATAAAAATGTGCAAAAGATCTTTGTCAGATCTGGGCCTACAGCCAGCCTCTCATTCCCCAGGAGCATGTCATATGGCACTACTTCTAAATTTGGCTCAAATTTGTTTTGGTGAGTGCAAAATTTGTGTAGATCCAAAGCTGGTTCTGCATCTACCATTTAAAGCTTTTCCATCATATGTAGAAGCCTCCAAGTAAATAAAAATTACAAAGACGCTTTTATCTGGATGTAGATGTGTTTACAAGAAAGTAAGAGTGGTGAAAGCAAAATAACATTGCGCAGGGAACCAGAGGCTGACACCTGAGCTATAAGCTACCACTGATTACAGTATTTAGTAAATTCACTAAAAATCTCTTCCTCAATTTCACTGTATGCAGTCAGATAGCCTCCTGGCTCTTCTTGTCTGGACTATAATTTATCCCTATAAAGCCCCAGGGAATCAACATAAAAGCAATGGCACAAACTGAATGGGATAATTTCCTTCCTCTCCAACATTGTTCCATGTAATGTTGGCAGCTAAATCTGCAAAGTAACAGTTCAGCAAAGGAAATATTTGGCAATGACTGCATGTCTCACGTTGCAGCTCCTTCCTCCCACTGTTAGAAATGCTATATCACTTTGCATTTGCCACATGGAAAAAAACTGTCTAAGACCAGGATACCCGATGCATGCAGCTTCTTCCTTAACCCCTTCCAAGCTACAGAAAGCTCAGAAAAAAAGATTTGAATTTGCTCATTTCCCAATAAAACACAAAATGTAAAAACTGAGAGACAATACCTGTCAAAGCAGCAAAGGCTCCCTTACCTTATTCTGCTAATATAGAATATCACATGAATAACCCCTCTTCTCTGTCTCTTCCTGATTGATTCTTCCCTCTGTGAGCAGCAGTTTTGCTCTGAAAAAGGGAGGGAAAAAATTACAATAAAATCAACAGCAACAAGGCAGTAAAATATCACCCAGGCCCCAAAGGAAGCCCCAGACCTGTGACTAGACCAGCCTTTTACTATTAAAGCTCTCTGGAATTTTCTAAGCAAGCACCACCAGATTAGCAAGATGAGAAGCGAAATGGCACTGCTGTTGAACACAAAGGCTGAAGTGGATGAAGGGGAGTTTAAAATCAAACCTTTCAACATGAAGAGTAGGTTCTTTCCTCCCGGCTCAGCCTCAGCACAACGCTGAGGTGCTGCCTGCCCTGTGGCGCTCAGGCCTTTCTCTGAGGGGAGGCTCCTCTCCTATCACCTGAGGGAAAACCACAGTCACCTGAGAGAAAGATTCTTTCCTGTCACCTGAGGGAAAGCTTGTCTCTTGTCACCTGAGGGAAAGCTTCTCTTCTGTCACCTGACAGAAGGCTCCTCTTTTGTCACTTGAGAGACAGCTCCTCTCCTGTCACCTGAAGGAAAACTCTCCCGTCGCCTGACACAAGGTTCCCCTCCTGTCACCAGAGGGAAAGCTTCTGTTTTGGTTTCGGCTGCCGCCGGCAACAAAAGCGCCACGCGGCCGCCCCTCCCCCCGCCGGCGTGCGGAGCAGAATGAAAAAAAAAAAAA
>Ga0065711_1004406_pt1 | contig 40462 bp, 25 predicted proteins | sample Hoacrofraction12_FD_59098 | JGI IMG/M metagenome (GOLD analysis project Ga0065711, IMG submission 59098) | Hoatzin crop microbial communities from Cojedes, Venezuela - Epithelial fraction 12 v2 (version 2) | ecosystem: Host-associated > Birds > Digestive system > Esophagus > Crop | place... | reverse complement strand
TCTTTTTCTTTTTCTTTTTCTTTTTCTTTTTCTTTTTCTTTTTCTTTTTCTTTTTCTTTTTCTTTTTCTTTTTCTTTTTCTTTTTCTTTTTCTTTTTCTTTTTCTTTTTCTTTTTCTTTTTCTTTTTCTTATTTTTCTTCTTTTTCTTTTTCTTCTTTTTCTTTTTCTTTTTCTTTTTCTTTTTCTTTTTCTTTTTCTTTTTCTTTTTCTTTTTCTTTTTCTTTTTCTTTTTCTTTTTCTTTTTCTTTTTTTTTTTCTTTTTCCTCCCCCAAGAAAAAACCTGAATGTTTTATGTTTTTCCCTTCTTACTGTGGGTGAAATCCTTAAGTGGAATAAATCAACATCGTTCCACTGAGGTAGAAAGGCTCTACTTCCACTTATAACAGTGAAGAAAATCACCTATTGAATTGAAAATTTTTCACCAGTCATAATAACTTATAAGCATTTCTGATTCTCTTTTATTTCATGGATAAAAACGGGTTTTATGTGTATAACTCCTAGGGTGATAATAGCAGGGAGTAGTTTTACTGCGCACATATAACTTTTCCTTAGGCCAAGAAAAGCAGCCACAGCGTTTCATCTACTCCCAGCAAAAATTAAGCAGGATTAAAAAAAAATAAATCTAATTGATGGGGACAGAAAGTGGTGGGAAAAGAGAAGCTGAAGTATGCAAATTAACAATGTGAAATATACAGAAATCACACTAAGTAGTTTGTCCCCTATTTAAAATGTTTTTGAACTCTCTCAAATTAAACTTTCAATGAAATGATCATATTTTCAGTCTTTTTTTTTTTTCCCCCTACAGCTACGTGGGACAAGAATCAAAGGATGAAAAATAGAAAAATGAATATTTAATCCGTGTGTTACTCTTGCTGATTTTTCAAAGCTCAGTTTCCTTGCTGCCTGGCTGCAGGGTAGGACAGCAGCAAAGTCATTCGGGAGAGCATCCTTACCCAGGTAAGCTCATCATCTTTACACTAATAATGTGAATGGGCGACCATATGCATTTGCAGAGGAACTGTCTGGAAAATAAGCTTTATTCTGGAAAAGAGAAGAAGACAGAAGGAAGGTCTGGGTGAAAGACAGACCAGAAAGACCTCCCTTTGGAGCAGCATGTCTAGATAGCTGAAGTATTTTGCGGGATTCAAGCATGTGAAAGAAATACAAATTTATCTATTTTCCATAAAGATTTGGTTCAGAAAGCAAACAGGTTTACAACAGCATTGCACATTTCCATTTAAAGTCAAGGAAGGATCATATTATGCATTTTGCATCCTCTCTCTGCCCGTTTCTTCAGAGCCAGTCAACTGTAAAAAGCAAGCGGGTTGTTCAGACTGAATTTGCGCTTGGTAAATCGATGCTGACTTCTGCTGCCTGTCTTGTCCTTCACGGGCCTGGGGTTGGCCTCCACGAGGACTTGCCCCACAGTCTATTTAAGGACTGACTGGTACTTTCCAATGAATTGAAAACTGTGGAGAGCTAAAAAGAAAATGCTAAATTCCGATTATTTTAGCAGTGTTGAGAGCTAAAAAGAAAAAGATGCAAAGATCCCAAAGTGTCTGTTTTGAAACGTAACCTGTACATTTTAGAGACCTGAGAGCCACACACAGTTTCCTGTACTACAGGTTTTATGGATAATAATTAGAGCATCTGAACGCAATTACCCTTTTACTGTTTCCCTCATACTCAGCTCTCCTCACTGCAGCCAAGGCAGTGATTAAACAGCATTATAGAAAATTACAGTTTGTTTCAGGTGAAGCGTCACCCAACTTCAATCTGATACCGAAGAGGTTGGGGGCGTAGATGGTGGGTTGAGAATGAAAGATCCTGAGGCTGGGAAGGGGAAACAGGCAGCAGGAGGGAATTAAACACTGGCACCAGTGCGCGTGGGGGATCAGGCTGCAGGAGCTGAGCTGCTTGTGGGTGTGTTTAAATGTTAACTGTGTGATGGTACTGAAAGAATATAGGGACCATGGGAAAGAAGAAAAGGTCCTGCATAGGCAGGGAACAAAAAGCTGATGGAACCGATGTGGGATAAATTTGTCGTTGAGGTGAATGTATACAAGCCTGTCTTTGATCCCTTTGAGAAACTCCAGAAAGCTGAAAATCTCAATATAAATACCCATGGCATTAAGCCTTTCAGTGTTGTGTCCGTTGAACTTTAATGTGAGGCCTGGGAGAGTTAGGAGTCGATTAAAGAAATGCTGTTCAAAGGTGAAGGTATGCCACTCTTTTGATCGTCCTTCCTTATGGACATACTGTTCATGGCAGGTGTTTTCAAGCTCTGGCAGAGGGTGGGTGAGGACATTTCAGCCCTTATTTTGTCCTTTTTAAATGTTAAATGAAATACCTGCTGAACTGGCAAGGTGCAGGAGTGAATTATTGACTCCTATTAAAGAACTGGGATTTGTTGATTGTCATCAATGGCACCAGTAAGTTGTCACGGCTTACGACGCTACCTTCCCTCTGCGGTTACCTCTTCTCTTAAGCGTGCTCTATGAGTCTGCTGAAGACCACAACTGACCACGTGAACATGTGTAAATCTACGTACATATACATGAGGAAGACACCACATGTACATACAGATAGGATTTTTTTTAGGTTGTCTGTTCAAAAGAAAGTAAACTAGATGGTTTACATAAGCATGCTTCTTCCTGAAAGGCTAAGCTATTTTAACAGTGCATTCCACCAAAATGAATAATATTTGGCTTTTGGAGGCAGATTTTTCTGTGGTTACAACCTCTTTTGCACTTCATAAAAGCCCAATCCCATCCTCTTGCTTTTCTTTCATTAAAAAGAACAACAACTAACCTTCAGAAAAACACCATATTTGTCATATGCTTGCTTGCATTTCAGCTGGTGTGATTCATGTGTTTATCTTAGGAGTAAACATACTCATTGAGGAAAACAATCAGGCATATTACACTGTAGAAATGAAATCTTTGGGTGAGAGTGGGTGATGGCATATGGTGCTGCTGAGGACATGGTCTCCTTAAAGCTGACTTCGCAAAGGAGTCACTGCTTAGGCTGGGCTGTAAGTCAAGGTGGGTTCTGAGTCCGAGCTTTGGACTGGAGAATCTCCAAAAGTTGCAGGTGATCTGTGCGTATAACAGCTGAGATGGCAACAAAGCGCTCTTGCCTTCACGTGGGAGTGTCATGGCCAAGCTCTGTTCCAGGATGAGTAAAACTAGACTCCTAAATCCCGAATCCTCCCACGTTTTGCAGTGTGGATCACCTTAGCAACTTGTGGCTCCGTCTTACCTCTGGTCATAGACTGACTGATCATCAGCACCTTCAATTAGTTATCCAGACTCTGTTCCCAGTTGTACCACTATGAATCATGAGTTGATACTGCAAAATTCTAAAACAAACAAGCAAGTAGTGCTAAAAGAGTCTGGACCAGCATAAATAAATGTATACCTTGAAGCAACAATGAAAATTTTCATCTGCTGCAGGTCTCTAGTTTTGTTGAAGACTGTAGAGACATCCCTCTTTATGCAAGCAAACGACCAGATGCAAAGTGAGCAGGATTTCTTGGTAGGAGGGGAAAACTATTTGAGGAAGGAGTAAATGGCGCTGTATAGTTCCAACTGTTCAAAATTTGTTTTGCCAAAGCAAGAGAAGAAAGCTGTTAAAAAAAGATCTTAATTGTAAGCCATTTCGGCTTTCCCTGTAAGAAAACAAGGAAGAAGCAAACACAATGGCTAAAGAACATAAAAAGATCCCAAAGGTTAAGAATGCTCCAAGAAAAATATGCTCTCCATCCGAAATCATGAGCAATGGAAACATTATTTGCACTACTTTCAGTGCTGTTGTTGGTTGCAAGAGTCAGCGAAGCCCCTGTGATTTCCAAGGTCTGGTTTTCCTTGGGAAAGGGGCAGGAGGGAAACATCAGCGGCTGAGCTTCTCTGCCCCGGTTCCTGGAGAGCTCAGACAGTGCGTCCGGCTCTGCCGTTCCTCCACCACAGAGGGTGGATTTGAAGAGCTCATTTGCAGGGTGAATGAGAAGGCTCAAGTGGCAAATTGGATATTGATAACTTCCAGAAGACTTTTTGGGACTACTGTGTTATTCCACTCATCTGAAAAATCGACAAACGTTCACAGCAAAAAAGTTCCCTTTCTGGCAAAAAAGTATGGCTCCAAATGAATTAACTTTCAAAACTGATATTTAAGGATGTTTTATTGGTCTGATGTCTCTCCATGTCTTGCCAGAGCCATCACGTTGAAAAGCTGTAGGCTCAGTTGTAATAAAAGAGACATTATTGGTAATTGTTTCCTCTCAGCATTATCACGTAAGGGTAAAGGCAAGTGGAAAAGCGCTTTTCAGTGCTGTGATCCGTTTCCCTCAGTTCATATTCTGAGCTCCTGATGATGGACTGAGCAGGGAGGCTTTTGGGCGCTGTGCAGGAGCTTGTGCTGCGTGGAAGAGCTCTCAGGGCTCTCCACAGCATGGAGCAGAGCAGCCCCATACCTGCCGGAGAAGGTAGCACGGGCACGGCGCGGGCACGTCCCAGCACCGTTACTGAGCACAAGCCTTCACCCTCCCTCCTGTCATTCTTAACAGGAGGGGGAGAGGAGTGCCGTTTCTTGTTTTGCTTCTCTGTGTTTTGCTGTTGGTTTGTCTTTGTGTAATGTTTTTGTTAATTAAGGATGGGATTTTTTTTTTTCTTTTGAAAGGAGGCAAGGATCCAAGCTTAGACTTTTCACATAAATATTGGCAGAACAGCTTATATGGGAGAAGGAAAACAAAGGTTATCATGATTAGCACATGATTTTACTTAGGCAGTGTATCAGTTAAATTAGTCTCAAAATTACAATGTTTCAGCTGCTGGTATTTTCCATATTAAAAATAAAATTTGATTTTCCACTTTTGCAGAAAAATTCCAAGTATTTGCTGCTTTCCACCACCAGGAGGGAAGAAAAAGAAAAAAAAATAGAATGAAATGCAGCCTAATCTCCCCAAATAAATTTCCACAAAGGCTATACTTATCTGGGGGACAGTGTCAGTGCAGAAATTTCAGCCATCCTTCATGTCCATACCATGTGGCATCTCCCAGATAACCATGTGCGCTTCATTGCTTGAGGTCTCTTTTAGTGTGAGGCAAACCTAAATCTTCCAAACTCTGTGGTTTTGCCCTGTACTGACGGCTGTATAAGGAGATCAGAATTTACCACGGAATATGCAAAGATGCTCCTCATTGGCCGTGAGCTAACGCCTCGCAACGCAACATCAGCGCGCGCGCTGCCTGGCCGGCTCAGACGGAGGAGGGCCGTTTCTGATCGTGTGCGGCAAGCTTTTTCAGTGCTTGGTTTAGTTCCATTCAGGCTACAAACCAGAGAACCAAACCAAAAGCAGAGAAGAAAAAAGAAGGAAAAAATCCTTTCTGATTTTCAACATAAAGCTAGGATTACCACCAAAGAACAATAAAAATTCTTCTATTACCAACAACAGGAAGAGCAAAGGAAAAAAAAACCACAGAAAATCTTTGTTATAATTTTTCCATAACAAATAAGGTCTTTTCTGGTCATGTTTGGCTTTTTTTTCCTTAAAATTGTATCTGTTTAGGAAAAAAAAAATCTTGTTTGGAGTAAAAACAAAACTGCAGAGGAAAAAGCATAGCTCTTATTAAAGAGTTTGACATCATAACCCATCTATTAAATAGCAGTATTCTTAAAGGAAAGTAATTTACAAATAAAAGGACGGAAATGAAAGGTTGTATGAGTTCCTGAGCCCATTGTTGAGGCAGTAAAGCACAGAAAACTTCCACTATCTGTAGTCGCTGAAGTCATGTGTTAGCAGGAACCAGTGCTGGAGGTTCCCACAGGGAGAAGATCCTTGTAGAGAAGTACAGCTGTGACTCGCCTTTGTATTTCTCTATTCCCCACAGTTTTTTGTAGCTTTACGGTGAGTGACTAGGGAAGACAAAGCATTAAAGAGGAGTGAGATGCGCTGCTTCCCTCGGCTAGCAGGTGTGATGGAACTGCACCCTGCACTGCCCAGCTCTCCCGGGTCCACTGGCCGAGCACCAGCTGAAAGCCGGCTCCAGTGATTTTGAGGGGGATGTGAAGTTATCTCCAAGAGCATTTTCTGTGGTCTCCCTACATTTGGGGCTGTTTTGGTTTTGTTTTCACTGGGCTTCTAAGGGAGAAAACTCTTTTTCCTCTTACAAAGTCTGGCATGCTTTCTTCCTGCGCTTGGTGTTTGCTGTGTGTGGCTCTGTCCGAGGCTGATTAGGGTTGATAACGTATGGCAGTGAGTTATTACCATGTGAGACCATAAAGCCAAAATGGACAGATTCGACATAAAACAGTTACAGAAATGGCCTTTTTTTTCCCTTATCTGACTGCTCTTGATAGCAAAACCAGCCTGGTAACAAAAGATTTTGTTCCCCATTAATCCTTGGTGATAAGTATCAGGCAATGCACCCTGCCATCAAAGAGGTCTGTCTGCTCTGATCCTCTGCCATGGAGTGACAGGAGATGCTACTAATCCAGACCTGGGTGATGGCTGTCCCAGATCACAGCGGCCGGGGTCCCCTTGGGCACATCCCAAATGGTAGCGCGAGGGAAGTGCCTGGATTTCCCCTTAGACAAACAAGGGACACCTTTCCCAAAGGGCTGTTGAGTGTGGCTCGAGGATGAAACAACAAAGAAGCAAAGTTTTAATGGGATTGAACCAGCAAGAAGTTCTAAGTTCTTTAATCAAATTCCTAAAATTATAAATAAATAATAAAATGCTGACAAGAGCCTCCTCATCACGATGTAGCTTTCTTCCATTCCTTCATTGTTACTCTTCAGCTCCTTCCCACATCCAAGTACGTCTTGCTCTCCCTTGTTGCATTGCCGTGAAATTGCAACCTGAATTTAGCAAAGACTTGTGGACAGGTTTAACTATTGGCAGCTTCGTTGGTGTCAATTCCCAATTCTCGCTCAAAAGATGATTTGGGGTTGCATGTGCATGAAGCCTACCAGAAGCCTGAGTTCTTCTGCACTGGGATCTGCACCGGCATCTGAAGCTCTAAGCTCTTCAGAACAGAGTTTAGAAGTGGATGTGTTTGTGCAGCACCAAAGTGGTCCAGCCCTTCCGTCCACCTACGTGGCCTTGTACAGTGTTAACCCCCTGCTCTAATTAATTTGACAGCCAAAGGAGTCAAAGAGTCTCATTTTGTTTTGAACACTGATGTCTTAACCCAGAAAACCTAATCAAATCAATCTAGAAAAAATAAAAAGACTGTTTCCATGTTCATATTTCCAGACGTAAATGCTCCTTTAATTTAGTACAAAATGATTGTACTGTAATGTTTTTTATAACATTGCTAGGTTTCATTATTGGTTTTGGTTTTCATTTTCATGTGTATTTTGTGGATTTGGGGTCCAAATGAATGAGAGGGTACTAGCAATGACTTGAACAAGCTTTTAAAATACATCTTTTTTTTTTTTTCCTCCTTGCAGCACTTTTTTTTCTCTTTGACTTCCTCATGATGGACTTTCTCAGGAGAGCAACATGTTTTGCTGCAGTGTGTGATGGGAGGATTAAGATTCCTGTGGCTAAACTCTTTGCTGAGGTGCATTTGTACAAACATTAGAGGATCCCCCAAGATGAATTCTGCCATATATTTTTGGAAGATCATGGTGATGAAATGATGATACATCTCATCTAGAATCTGTAGGAGGAAGATGTCCCAGGAGAACAATACAAGTACTAAGCAGTTGTTCATAGCCCAGTGTTCACATCTACAATCAAACCATCAAGGCAACCAAAACTGAATAGCACTGGGTGTCAGCCTGTATAGAAGGTACAATTCTTGAGCTAAGAACCCTACAGAAATAAAATGCAAAGCCGAGGCAAAAAGTGATTTCAGTGCTGTGTGGAGCAGAGCTGAGGTCAGGTAGGGCTGGGAAGAGACAGGCCGGCGGGAATATGACCAAGGTCCTGAGCTGCATTAATTACGATGATTTAGATAAGGTGCAGAACAGCTCCATGGCTGGGGCATAACACATAAGGGTAACATTTACCTGTTCTCTCATACAGCTTGAGGTATTGTACAAAATCTACATCTAATAACATCATTTTTCTATTTCGCAGAAGGTGCTGTAGCACAAGATAGTTCCAAGGCATGGAAGACCTTTATCTCAGGCCTGTGTAACCATCAGCTTCCCACTGTCCATCGCTTGGTCCACAAAATGCGATACAAAATCATACAGAGAAGGACAGAGATCTGTTCTGATTCATTCTTTCCCAAAGACTCTTTTGAGAACAGTGGAAAGTACCTTTTTTTTTTTTTTCCATGACCATAATTTAATTCTTTATTTTAACTGAGTTGCTACGTTCTTTCTCCTTGATAACTCACGAGTTTGAATGTAAAAAATGTATTATTACAAGAGACAATTACGGGGTTCAAAGCATTCTGAAGCATTCCATGCTTCCAGCTTCTGGTACTGATATAAGTAGAGGAATATTTGTGGTTTTTTTACTTGCATGAAGTGGAAGAGTTCCAAGAGCTGGTGGTAAAAAGCCTAATGAAAGTCTGCCTTCATCAGACACAACAAAGATCCTGCGTCCTGGGAGGTTAACTGTTTATAGGGACATGATGCCCAAGCACCATCAGACAACTCTCTTTCACAAACAAGCCCTTGACCACATAAACTCAATCATTTCATGCTCGGTCAAAAAAAAAAAAAAACCAAAATAATAAGAAAAAAAATAAATCTTGGTTTTGTTTGGCTTTATTTTTTTCTTTTTTTTTTTTTTTAAATAAAGCATTACTTTGGAAGTTCAAGGTATGCGGCTCTCTAGTTCCCAAAGTTTGTTTGGACTGAAGATGTGTCTAGCACCTTTGGTGGTATAGTTGGAGACCAACAGGCTATAGAAATAGCGTCTGTTTTGAAGTACGCACAGTTGTTGCACAAACATCTGACTGCTGTAGTGCAGGAGGTTCTTTTCTACCAAAAATTCTGTTTGTCATTTATTTTTCCATTTTATAAATACTGATTGGAAACTTCTTGGAAGAAAGAAGGAAATCTTGTGCATTGTAAACACTGAGAGGCAGATGAATTGTTTAGGATGGTGAAAAGGGTATAAGGACTGAAAGCATAATGCTAAGTAGGGGAAAGTTTAGGCTGAATAACAGGATAAACTTCCAAGTGCTGAGATCTTATTAGACTGTGGAAAATTATTACAAAGGATGTGGGAGAAGCTCCACTTTTTGAGCAGTTTGCCATTAGGTTGGACAAAGAACTAAAAATGAGTCTGAAACAGTCTTGCCCTAGCAAAGGGGGTGAACTGAAGAGGCCAAGTCAATGTATCCAACACCACCTCCTTCGATGTCGTTGATCACAAATCAATCCATGCCCAGAGAGTGAGAATATTAATGAGACGATTATGTCTAAAGATGAATTCACTCACTGTGTTCAGCTTGCAGGGATGGACTCTGACTCCGTAACCTGCTGAAGAGAAAACCTGTGCAATGCAAGAAAGTAGGAGTCTGCCAGCAAGAAATATGGCAATTTTAGACCAGGAAAATGGAAAGTAAATATATATATATATTTGAATTGGTCTGCTGTCTAGAGGCCAGTTATACCCTGGGGGTCAGAGAGTCTGCTTCATCCACGTGGAGTGGCCTGGGAGAGAGCATGAAGAACATTGGAAAGACACATTATGTTTTCAGACCATCAGAAAGAATACAGAAATCAGTCTGAGACGGCTGAGGCCAAACAGAAAGGTGTTATGCCCTAACACTTGCCATCTAAAAGGACGTGTTGAGGTTCAGCACCAGTGGTGATACCCATGAGAGAAAGAGCCATCAGCAGTGATTGCGGATTTTCTGTGTCACTCTGGCAGAACCATGTTAAGTGCCTCGTATGAGATAGTCCAACGTTCAGGAGAGAGTTTAAGTTTTAAATATGCATGTGCTCAAGTAACAGGCCAATAAAATTATTGTCAGTGTAGATAACTTGCTGTCAGATGATCAAAGTTGTTAACTTGTTTTATGTAGTAAATGACAGATGACATGAGGCAAAGAAGATACAGCAGCATATACAGCTGTAACAATTCGCCAGCAAGATTAGTAGTGCTTTGGATATTAACCCACTTGCTGCCTTTTTCTTTTCTCATTATGAATGATTTAAAAGCAAATTCTATTTTTTTAAAATCCATTCATGATGGTATTGACCTGGAGTTCCCGAAGAGACGAGAGATCTGCCCACTGACTTTGCTGGGTCCTTGGTTTTTATCAGACCGTCCAAATTTATTACATAAACACCATATTTCTGAACGGTTTGTTCTGGGGACTCATTATGAGTCTTCAAAATTTGATCTGAGTTACTTCACTCTCACTGGTCAGATGAATCACATGGCGGCGTTTCCAGTCCTGAATGGAGGCATCTGTAAGCACATCTGGTGCAGATATTTCCTGGTGGAAACCGAAATGTCAGTTTCTGTAAATACTTCTGTGTGTGATTCTGAAATTTGCTCTCCGCTACGTTTTTGGCCAGTAAAACTTGATAACTCAAAAGTTCTTAGAAAGCAAAGACAAAGAGACATGAATGTGGCCAAAGTGACTTTATTGCAAACTTGAGTGATTCCAGTATCAGTTAAAGCTGCAGTAAAATTGAATCTTTTGTAAAGACTTGAGAAGATGCACAGTTCTTGAGCTAGGAGTAGAGCAGATGGAAACCTCACGTTTTTAAGTTAAAAGTAAATCAACCTGGATAATATCACTGTTGTATGCATGGAAATATAGAATATATTCCTTTGATAGCTGGTAACAAAACATGGTGTTTATGTTTATGTGTCTATTTCCTGTTTTCTGGTGGACATGTTGTGTTAGTTGAGAGGGCATCTGAATCCCGCTGCAAGCACAGGTGAACTAAACTGGTCTCCTAGATGTGCCTGTAAACATGACTAAAAACCACTATGATTAAGAGTATCAGACTGGAAAGAACTTCTTGGTTAGTTCCCGTCTAAACCAAATCCTACTTTTTCCCAAGGAACTGGTGGATATCAAAATTATTTTGAATTTCCTCCCTGTTATTCTTTTTTATTATTATAATTCAAATGTTGTTCAAGAACCTTACTGCTTTTAAAGCCAGAAATGTGATTTCTAGCCTCCTCTGCTCGTAAATAATGTATTTCTTTTTTTGCCAACAGCCAGAGTCTGTCAGCTGGAGGAAGTCTCATCAGACCTTCCTGCAGCAGCCACCTCCTCACTGCCATTGCTGCCTTGGAGCCAGGCAAACAGTGGCAGCTCCAGTGATGAAGGGAAGGGCCACCTGATGGTCACCTTTCCTTGGCTGATCCCTAGCCTTGCTTAAGAGGATCCAAATTGCTAGAAGTTTTCCAGCATGGCCACAGGAAGCCTGATGCGGTTGCAGGGTGGGCTTGGCTGGGAGGGATTTTGTTCTCTGATTGAGTCGATGGCAAAATCCATTAGTTTCTCTGAACAGGCAGCAATATGCTCCTATGGATACTTGATCTGGGGACCCAAAGATGAAGGGACTTCTTTTGTCTTTTCAAGTGAGGCACATTCTTAATTTTTGCATTCAGCAGATTCTTCTTTATTTCCCTTTCTTCTAACACATCTCTATGTTGACTCGTTTCTTTTTGTTTTTCAGTTTTTCCTTCAAACTATGCTTTTCTTGCTTCCTAACTCTGCGCTGCACCTTTCCTTAATGCTACCCCAGATCTTTTCCTTCTCCCACCATTATGAATCCTCAAGGGCCACAAGAATTTTCCATTTTCCTGCCCTAAACTCTTCGTATATCTCTCCCCACCTCGTTACAATAAAATAATTCTTCCATTTCGCTGTCACCTCAATTTAGCTCTCTCACCCTCCACTCCCTTTTTTTCCCCTGGTTTAAAGACCGACCAGCATTTCCTGAATTGGAAAAGCCACAATAATATTTTTTCCATTGAAAATACCACAAGTACAGTATTTCCATTGAACATACCACCAGAACAGTGTTTCCATTGAACATACCACAAGGACGGTGCTTTTGAGGTATCTAAATGCTAAGATGAACTCGCAATGTTCATCTTGGACTCATTAAACCAAAGCCCCTTCTCTTCTGAAAAAAAAATTTCCTCAGACAGCGACAGAATTTTTATTCACAGGTTGCAAAAAAGAAAAAAACTACAATAAAAACAAGACCTAGACAGAGCCAGGACAATTTTGCACTTGCTTTGTGAGTAAAATATAAATAGGTTTTAGCAAGTTAAAAAAAAAAAATCCATTAAAAATGCTCAGAGTGGTTGAACAGCTGGAAAAGCAACTTTTTTTGATAACATTTAAAGCTGCTTAGCAGCTGGGGAAAAAATCGCCTGTAAAAACACTTAACATTTACAGCCACTCAGTGGCTGGAAAAGCAACTTGTTATAAAATTGATTTAACATTTCAGTGGCTGGAAAAGACATACACATACACACACACATAACTGCAGTGTTTTACATAGCTATTTATGGGTATTTAGACACAGATAACGCTATAAATAGATAAGTGTGACATTTCTGCTGATGCCATTGTGGCAGAGAATGATTTCCATTCAGAGCAGTCACTATTTTATGTTATTTTCTGGGACTTTTAAACTAAGCCATTTAAATTCCCATCAGCCTGAAGTCTGGCACGCCTGGATGCTCAGCCATGCCACCCAGCACCCAGGAACACCTTCAGTCACTTTTGTTACAGAGCACTTTATGAAATAATAACTGAGTCCTGTATCTGGCCAGCTCAAATGAAAGACTGACTGAGGCAGCAGAGTCCAAGCTGTTTCGTAAATAATATTTGCAGTCCGAGGTGCTAGATGGGATCGTCTCCACCGGCTCACCTGATCTGACAGGAGCTATGTGCTGCCTTTGTGTCGCAGCCCCGACAGCTGACAGAAGCCTGAGATCCCTGGAAGTGACAAGAACAATATCAGATTATTAAAAAATTGATGTGAAAAGCACCGTGTAAGTAGTAATTAAGTATATTTGTTTCTCTCCGAGATTAGAGTTCTTTAAAATGCCGTGAGTCATGTAATAAGCCCCGAAGCAGCAGCAGGCGGTTGTGCTCTTGCCTCCTGGACGCCACGCACAGCTTCTGGTCCGCTGCATCCCACTGCAGCGCAGAGGTGATGTGCGGGCAGGTCCCGTGCTCGGCCCCAATCCAAGCCCCTAGAACCGGGACTAAAGCTGTTGCCTACACGTTAACGCTAACAGGCTTTCTGACAGAGCCGGTAAACTGCGAAACACTTTCATGTATGAGAACCCGGATACGTGTGGGCATGCACTTAAAATAATTCCATATTAAATGACTGCAATAATGTAATAGAGCTGTTTGCAGTGCAGGAGCTTAATTCTTCCCTAGAACCAGTGATTTCCATTTTCCCGGCCCCTGGTGAAGCAACAGGGCTCTCTGTCACTCTCCCTCAGACTTCACCTCCGTCTGACACTTCTATTTAATTTTTCCAAGTGTGTCACTGACAAAATTAACTGGACCCATCCGTCGTGCTTGAGACATGTCATAAAACCGTAAAGGCAGTTATTGCACTGTTACGACACATTTCTGCAGTAAAATGTTTTATGTGATTCACGTTTTTCTGTCGGGGTGGCCGTCAAGGCAGACCAAGGATCCCTGTAAAATCACAGTGATCCAGCTTCGTTCCCCGAGGGCTGACCATGAGCGGGTGGTGAGCCCCTGCAGAAGAGCACAGCGTCTCCTGGAGCGAACGCAGCTAATTACATTTTATTTCCAAGCGAGGATGTCCTGATGGGCTGGATTATGGCTGAGGCTGTGTAACTGGTTGCTCCCTGCCCAGTGAAAAGGGAAGAGTTAACGTTGCCATGATGGGGTGTCATTTCCCAAAAACTGACAGTCCAAAGCTGCTTCTAAAGTCAAGAGTAGAGCCCAAAGTGCTGCTTAGCTGGGTTTGATGCCAGATTTTGGAGCTGAGATGAGAAACTGGATGCTGTACCTCTGCCGGTAACTCTGCAGATAATGAGGCAATGTTCTCAAAGTATCTGAGGCAGGGATCTTTTAAGTGTAATGCTTGTGAAAGTGGAAAAATAATAATTACCTATGACTATGTGAAGACGTATATTCCTCAAGGACAGACAGGAATTGTTTAGTGTTGTCCGGGTGAAGGGAGGAGGTGCAATAAGAAGATTTTAAGAAGAGTTTTCCTGCCAGGGAGAGCTATTAGGCACTGGAATTATTTCCTCAATGAAAGCAGAGGAAGGCAATTCCTTCAGACATTTAATAATAGATTGGGCACAGAATTAGGAAATATAAAGAAGAAGCCTGTACTGGCAGGTAATAGAGCTAATCAGAACTAGTAGGACTTAAACTTTTTTTTTTTTTAGGATTATTTAAAGTCAGCTGCAATAGATATTTCATTAATTTACAGTCTTTTTCATTGCAGTCCAATACCCAGGAGTAAGGCAGAACAGCTTAATATTAAAAAAACACAAAACGAGTAACTGCTGAGAACACTGGGACGATGCGGTGCCAGCAAGGCGAGATTTCATGGGCATGCATAAAATACACAAGNAAGTTCGCAAGCAGGCCACAAAAGCCAGTGTGGAAGAGAAGGGGGAGAAGAAGCCAAGGTTTGATCTGGAAAATAAAAAGGGAAAAGCAAGGATGAAGAACCAGGGGATTGGACGAGATGGGATGGGATGGGAGGGGGTCCTGGAGAGGGCTCTGTCTTGGCAACAGCCATGGAAAATAAAAGTACAGAATCAAAAACTGCTTTAAGAACAGCCCGTGATCAAATACCAGACTGGCTAATTTGTATTTCAGAGGCTAGAGGAGAGGATGCTAGCTGCAGTCTCTGTACCTTGCAACACATTTTGCGTTCCTGGACACACAGCAAGTACTAAATCACGGGCATCCGGATCAGACTTGCACTGGGGTGTAAAGGCTGAGCAGCATCAGACTGAATAACTAAATTTGGGGAAAGGCAAACACTTCAGAGCACTGTGGTGTCTGGATTATCCAGAGGATGACTAAGCCAGGTGCTTTTTTTCTCTCACTGTTCATCCTGAACACCATGGTGGGTGCCAGGTTTTATTCTTTCATCCTTTCTCTCTGTTCTGCATTTTTAAAATAAAATTTAGAACATGCTGTAATCATTCCATATGGGATTTTTAACCAGTTCTGTACATTGCTGGGCGTGGTAGCGTGATGTCCAGGATGCTGAGGTCAAGAGAGGACATAGACTGGGGCATCCTGTCAGCTCCTGGAGTGACTGACAAATGATGCTGGGTCCATCTGTAATACTTAGCAGAACCTCATCTTCCTGCTTTCCCAGCCTAGGACATGTGGTCTCTTCTGCATCTGGGTAGGAGAAAGACTGTTCCTAAAACAAAGCTGAAAAGAAAGAAGGAAACAGAAAGACCTCAAATGATGTCCTTACCCATAAATTCCATCAGAGCTGAGTAAAGGCAAATGAAGTTTATTGCCTTTTAAACAATATAATGGCGTTTCAGATTATCTCTAGGTCCGATTCAGCAATCCATACCCATTACGAATAACAATTACTCCCAGCTGTAATTCCTCAAAGGCTATGATTGCTTATCGCTATATGGAAAGGTTGGAGTATTTGTCCCAGAGGTGTCACAGCCAGATTTTTACGTACTTGTTGATCGTAATGGGTGGAGAGGCACAGTCTAACAAACACACTTGCTCTGGTTTAATAGCTGTTTCTTCCACAAGCATCACAACTTATTGACACCATTATCATTTATAGAAGTTTTACTGTGACTGGAGCCTGGGATAACCCCTGAGCTAAAGCTGCTCTGGAGAGCCGCCGTCCCTCTCAGCTCAGGTAGCAGCTCCGAGCAACACGGTGCTCGATGTCATTCACCGATCCCAGGGTGGACATCAGAGGGGATGTGGTCAGAGAAGCTTTTGTCTTTGTGTCTTTTTGAGGGAAGAGGTATCAAATACAGAATAAAGAGAGAGGAGCATTAGGTGAGTTAATGCTCACCTGCACAGGTCGCAGTATTATTAGGCCTGAGGAAAAAGAGACCATGAAGAAAAAGCTGAATCTCTGCATTTGGATCATTGCACTAGGGACAGAAAAGACTGACATTATGGAAAAGTCACTAACTTCATCCTGTACTGTACAACTTTAAATTATACCCTATTAGAAGATGATACCACCATTAGATTTAAATTATAGCTATATTAACTTCCATCAGCAAGTTGACCTAGAAACTTACTTATTTCAGAACATAAGTGGTCTGAGCAAAAGACTTCTTTCAGATGCCAAAAACAAAAACAAAAACAAGTACAATGGTTTTTGGATCTAGACAATGGTTGGGAACCGTATTGGCAGCCATCAAGTTAGAATATTTGATCTTCACAGCTTGACGTCAAGAATGGCTTTTAAATCTCCTGGCTGGTAAATATATCTGGCTCATACATTGTTTAACATTTGAGGCGCTTATAGATATTGTGGTTACGAAGTTGATCAAACACGCAAGGCATTATTTGTAGGAAAAACATTTACCTTACTGGAGAGGCTTGACATATACAGAAGGCTCAAATGATTTCCCGTCTGCTTGAATGCGTGAAGTAAAGTGGAATTTGCTTTGAGAATCAAAAAGAACAGGCAGTGCTTCAGATGCGTACTGCTGCGTTTGGTACGGCTTGTGAGTGCCTATAGGTAAGCTCAACACCGTTTTCTTTTGTGGGATAAAGCTTGCTGAGACAGTTACGAAACTTTTAAGTAAGACAAAGCAAAAAGAAAATTATCTGAGATTCGAGAACAGAATGTGAAAATTGTGGTTATCGTTTCAGTTCTCTTGTTCCTTTGTCAAGAGAAGAATTAAAAAAGAGAGGGTTGGAAAGGTAGGAAAAAGACAAGGGTTGGAAAGGTAGGAAAAAGAGGGAAGGAGAAGAGTAGAAAAGAGAAATAAACCAGACATTTTTAACATCTTAGTTGAGATATGTGCTCAAGATTTTCCATTAAAACGTTTGCGAGAAAAAGAAGGGTCCTGTTCAGGGGAGGTGGTTTGGTGTGAAACAGTGATGAGGCGGAGGGTTTGGTGTGACGACATCGAATCTCGTGTTCCAGTGGGACCCGACGCAGGAGTCTGCTGCTCCAGTTGCAACTGCTGCCTCCGACTGGGTGATGCTTCACCAAAGGAGAGGCACCAGTAGTTTGAAATATTTGCTGTTACCACAGCACAGCAGAGTGAGGCAGAGACTGAAAACTGCAGTAGTAATTAAGGAAAATTGCAGTGGATCAAAAGAACTGAGGGGAGGGAAAAGGACCAATTCTTATCCCGAAAGCTACTGAAGCAAAGAGGAGCAGTGTTAGTGTTGTGCATCTTCCTTCCAGGCGAAGGGGAGTACAGCAGCGTTTCCATCTGCCGCTGCGCTCTGTGGTGTGCGGCCCTTCTCCTCTGGGTGGTGAGATGCCTTCAGCCTTGCCTGGCAGCGTCCGAAAACGAGTATAGATGGTGTCACCAAAAATCCCACGTACTCCTGATGGAGCTGAGCCCCTGTGTTTGCTACCTCTCCAGACATAAGTACCCTCAGAAGACACTCTAGTAAGAACCATTCAATTGCCAACAGGAAAAATGTTACTTCTCCCCTCCAGACTTTCCAATTTTTCAATTCCTTCTATTCTTCAAGAGAAGTGAGGTCTGACTGTACAGCGAGGGGGAGGCCGGCTTGTGGGGGTTCAGCTCTGCACTGACGCTGCTGTTCTGAATCATAACTGAGATAAAGATGATCTTTCCACTCAGCTTAAAAATACTCAAAAGCCTTTTCCTGGAAGTAGTTTATTTAGAAGTGAACCAGTGCAATTTGTGCATGGCTGCCATTCCTCTGTGCTGCAGATACAAGCTCTTAGTAAGCCCCTCTCAGGAGTATTTCTGCAGGAGCTGTGTGAGATAGGCAGCTGGGTACAGGGCAAGACGCTGTCGCTGTCTCTGCCGAAGGATGCTCTGCGGGGTGAGTTCAACCATCTGCAAACCCCAGGGAACGGCCACCAAAGAGACGTGTTAGGAAACTCCCAACAGTGGGAAAAGCGTCAGCTGGCACCCACGCCTGTATTAGACATCAAAGAATCCAGCAGGCTAAAAATCCATTGAAAACCAGGCTTCTCAGGAAAAACTTCCATTTCTGACTTTTAAAGTGTTGAATTTATGTGGGAACTAAAGCAGCTTGCTTTATTTTGAAGGTTGCTTTCCAGCAGATTGGATGTGCGAGCCCTACAGGCTCAGAAGCAAGAAAGCAAATAGAAAGCACCAATTCTGGTATGTTTTTACTAAAAATAATAGTGTTTTTTAAGCCAGTCCCAGGAGTTTTGGGCATTGACTCATGACTTCTGAATGCTTCGGACAGACAGTGACAGAGACTATCCAGTAAGGGAACCAGAGTATTACTGCATGAGCTGAATAACTAATGAGCGGCAATTAAATTGCAAAGGTCTCGCATACCAAGAGCTATTGCTGAGAAAATTTATGAACAATTTTGAATAATAAATTCATTTGAGGATCTGACAATTTGTAGACAACCGTCAAGCAAAAAAGTTCCAGAAACCAAGTCCAAAGTCTCAGGATCAGCAAAGGATATGTACGAAATTCTCTTTCGTATTATTATTGGACTGGGCCAGACGTCCAGACACACCGAGTTACTCAAGCTCGCTGTCAGCTACACCATAAATTTATATGGAATTTCAGTGCTATCTCAGAGGGGCAATATTGGCTTAAGGTGTTTCCATTTCAGAACCTTGTCCTGTGGCAGATTGGTATTTTTTGCCCAGTTTTGTCTAGTGTTGAGCTTTCTGAATGACTTTAACTTCACAGATCTTTATTGGCCACATATTCCTCTCCCAGACCGCTCCAGCTCCACATTACTGCAGTCCAGCGCCTGCCAGTCAGACTTAACACCAGTCTGGTGTCAGTGGATGCTACTGTGCTATTTATAAACCCTTTGCTACATACAGGTATTTATGGCACTGACTAGGGTCAGGAAGAACAAAAAAAAGAAAAAAGAAAAAAGTTCGCTCCATTTTTATTAATCAAGTTCACAGCCAACCATATGGCCACAAACTGGAAGCCGCCAGCTCAGACAACTGGAACAACATCACTTTCTGAATGCTGCAAAAGCCATTATATTGTATTATATATGTGGAGATCTATATGTCTTTAGAGAAGGGTGTCAGATATTTAATAAATGATAATAAGTTCCTCCTCGAGGCCCCCGTGTCAGTCTTGTACCTGATCCCTACTAATAGCCGTCGGTCCTTCATTTCGTGGACACGTGGGCCTCCCAAGGAGGTCCCGCAGTCCCGCTGCCACTTCCCTCCCGTTAGACTCTTACCCAGAAAGACAGGTTTCTTTGCTGAAATAAATCATGTTAATGAAGATACAGACACAGTCCTGAATGAAACAGGAAGAATGTGCATCTGTGCCTGCAAGTGCTAATGGAGGGGACAGAGTCCCCTAAGTCCCCTGCTAACCACGCAATATATTTTGGGGATTAATTCATATAGTCTTTTGCTCTGTCTTTTTCTGCTGCGCACAGCTCTTACAGGCAATCTGGAAAAAAAAATTTCTTTTAGACTCCGGCACCTTCCCAAAAGGTATTGTGCAAAATCAACAGGAGCTCGGACGTTTTTGAGCAGAATATCCTGCATCACACATCGTAGAAAGGTACATGTCTCCTGAGGGTACCTGTAAGGCTTTTACAGCCTCTGGTGGACCATGACACAGTGATGCCCAGCGAGGACTGATGAAGCGTATATGTGCATTTAGCTTTGTGGAGATCCTGGCTCACGTCCCAAAGGGATGACAGCCATGTTGGTGTCGTTCAAGTATGCCAGTAAACTTTGCCACTTCTCACATCTCATTAGATCAGGTGCACCACGATGCCAATAAACACAGACCAATATTGGGGCTGCGCTTGTCAGGCTTGCTCTTGAGGCCCGTAGGCAATCCTGCGCTCAAGGGCCCATGCTGATGTTGCCTCTTACTGTGGCTTTCACAAGGTCATTCTCATTCTTTCTGCATCAGTTTCCCTATCTGTAAGATAAAGGTTCCTAATGCCTACCTACCTCAGAGGCTTGTGTGTAGGTTTAATTAATAATCCGCAGCCTCTGTGGGAGTAACAAAGAGGCGGAAGGACTGGGGGAGGGAGAAGCTGGGTAACAGTCGTAGGAAACACATGGTCGCGGAGCTGAGCCCTGCGCAGAAATTCCCATCAGGGAACAATGCTGCACCAGCTGGGAGGCGGCGAAGGTGACCTCAGGGCTTCGCCTCTCCAGTGCTGCGAGCCCATTGTTCTATTGTGTCCTTTGCAGGGAGTTCAAGGGGATAAACAGCATTTTCCAGCCGAGCCCAGTCTCTGGGATGGCTTTCTTCCCTTCTAGCTTTATTCGAGCAAAGAAATCGAGCATCGATGCACTCCACACCTGCCAGGGTGCGGGTTCAGCATCTGGTTTTGTAGAGGTCCTTTCAGGGTCTGTCCCAAGGTGTCCTGCTGTCCTGGGCTGGAGGCTGGAAGGTGATGGTAGTGAGCAAACCCAGGAGTCTTGTGAAATGAAGAATGATGTCCCCAGAGGCTCCCCAGCCCCAACACCCACAAAGAGTCAAGGCATCTCATATGATCGAGCAAGCAGCATCCTCCTCTGCACCTCAGCCATGGCTGAAGGCACCCTCAGAGCCATGCTGCTGGTGGGAACGAGCCCAGGCCAGTGAGGAACCATTGTGGTCCTTGCCACTGATGTCCAGGGCAATTTGTCGCTGCACAGCCCAGTCCCAGGGGAACGGTGATGCTCAGAGGCCTGACCAATGCTGCATCACAGGGGGCTGAAAGAAACAGCCACCACACCAAAGCAGGGCTAACTTCATATTCTAAATTAGACATAGAAATTAAAATCAGATTAGGCAGATACACTGAGAGCTTCGACTCCTTCGGTTCCCTAAACAGCCCAGCAAAGCAGGTACCTGAAGGGGCAGCTTAAAGCGCCTGAATGAGCAGGTGTAATGCAGCTGCCTTAAGAAACCTCGCCGAGACAGAGCACAGCGCAGCTAGCAGCTGCCTTCACTTTTCCCCCTTACAGCCGTGCTTCCTCAGCAAGTAAAATGACCATCCTTCTCCTATCCGATCAGGCATGATTAGCACACCTTTCTCCCTGTGAGCGTGTCCCCAGGTGAGCTGCGCTGTGTGGATTTGGTGTATTCTGCAAGGATACCCTGAGGTCTCTTTCCAGTCTCCACCCATGTTAAATCTCTTCTCCTTCACCATACCCGGGACTCTTGGAAAGCCTCCCCTTCATACCTCCATATTGCTGGAGGAAGGAGGTGGCAGACTGGCAGATCTAATATTTTGTAAAATGAAGTCATATACGTTCCAGCTGTTACCATATGATCAGTCTACCTTGGCAGAAGGAGATGTGCCGTGCTCCCCCGGGGCCTATCTGATTTCAGCATGAAAGTATGCCATTTTTAAATAAGACACACCTATTGTTATTCAAAAGTTCCTTAAATATATTTAAGCTTTTAATCACCTTGCAGTCTCTTATTTTGGTACCTCCTCTTCTGCTGGCTTTTCAGAGCTCTAGAGACTTAAAGCACCGCAGGAATCTGGTGCACAGGAGTCCTTTGCCACCCCTGGCGAGAGCAGCTCGGTCCTTTTCCCACCTGGAGCATCGTATGTGTGATGAGAGGTCTGGACTGCTGCTACAGCCCGGGGCATGGCCAGTGACTGCAGAGTAGTGGAGAGGAGGAGATGCACAGGGAAGAAGTCACCAAGATGCAGTGACAGCAGAGATTGCAAGGACTTGAACCCAGAGCCATCCTGGAGGACTCCATGGGCTTAATTTAGATGTGTTATTTATCTCTAGTCCATGTGTTCTGTATCCCTGGTCCATAAATACGAATTTTATGGAGGCATCCTTCTTGGAGTGGGACAACAAACAATTTGGCAGCTGAGAATGATAAGGGAGGGGGCAGAAAAATATGGATGTGAAAAGGACCCAGTCTCCTAAAAGAAATCAAGAGAGGAAACTGGGAGGCATGAACGGAAAGCCATCAGCAAGGAGGGCGAGTGGAAGGGAGGGAGGCCCAGCGGCGCGGAAGCGAGTGGAAGGAGAAAATGGGAGCTCGGCGGCACGGGGTTAGCCGAGCCTTTCTAAGCAACGGTTCTGCCAGCCAAAACAGCGGCAAGCCTGAAATTGGTTAGGGATTGTTTATTTATTCATACCACAGGATGTAAACTAATATAGTTAAATTCCCCTGGGAAAAGAAGCTGACTTTTTTTTTTTTTTTTGTATGTTTCAGAATACATTCATCCTTCTTTCCCCTCTTTCATGAAGTTTGAAAGGCTTCAAAGCACCCAGAAAGATTTGCTACTGAATTGCTGCCTCTGCAGGGACGAGAAGCAGTCATCGCGTGGAAGAGGGAGTGGTTGGGACCTTTAGTCTCCAGATGTAAGACATCTTCCTATGGTGCCTCATGGTTTGTGTTCAGGAGTGACTTTTTGACTCTTAACCACTATATTTAAAGATTTGCTGGGCAGTGGATGTGAGTGATAATTATATGAAATTAATCCCCCTGTGCAGGAGGCTCTACGCTCTCAGATCGAAATGTATTTTTAGTAGGAGTTAATTGGAGAATGAGTATTTACTTTCAGCTCAGGTTTTCCTTCCTTGGCTTCAGTTTGTCAGTGTTGAAGATTTCACCTTCCCAAAGCAAAAATCAAATGAAAAACAACAAGATCCTAAATTGCTCACTTAGAATAATCTGAATGGAGCTTTATATAAAATACAGGTACTTCGGGAGAAAAAAACAGAACCTGCAGCTAAAAAACAAGGTCTGTGGGGTTGCGGAGGATAACCACGCCGCCATGCCGGGCATTCCTCCGGCGCTGCATTCCCAAGCAAAAGAAAAAGTAAAAAAGACGTTTAATTGACCGAAGTCCTGATTGTCTTTTCAGACACCCTTCTTGATGTGGTTGGAGATTGGAACCCTTTTGGAAAGCAACTTGACATTTCATAGCTTAGATATTTCCTCCATTGCTTTTGACTTTCGGGCCTCAATTATTTCCACCAGGAGAGCGTTTGCCAAGCTGATGAAATTGGAAGCAGATTGGATGTTATAAAATACAGGTAGCTCCGGCTGCTGTGCGTGATGCTTCCGCATGTGTTTTTTCATTTGACTTCTCCCGACTCCCTTTAGAGGCTGCAGCATGGCACGGGCGGGAGCAGCTCAGCTCGCGCAGGGGAGCAGAGCAGAGCTCCACCGGCGTGTGCCTGCACATGTGTGTCCAGGTATTGGTTTTAGCTTGGTTTCTAATCTGGAAAATTTCTTATAGTTTTTGCAGAGACAAATTATTTTTCCCGGTTGTGGAGGGAAAGGAGGGAAATCGTTCTTGTCCCTCGACAGGTTTTGATGGAAATTATATTCCTGTGCCAAATGATCACTGAAAACATTTTTAAAGAACATTTATGGGGAAAATGTTGCAATTCTCTGGCTTTTTGTGCCCTGTTTAACTTTTCTTGGGGGTGGAAACTGGTAAACTTTCAATTTACTGCAGCCGTCCTGTTTTACAGCTTAGGAAAACACCTCTTCCAGGGCTTTGCTATCATACCTACGTGACAACTGCATCAATACGTCCGGAGCTGCTGGAGCTCAGCACATCTGAAAACTTGGCCCAGGTAGTGACNCTATATATGACGGATTCTAAATTTACACTCTCAAGGACTCTTCGTGTCTGACGGTACGGAGTCTGTCCCAGGTACTAGCTGGGACTGAGACAGCCAAGGGATCGTCGGGACACTAGGAAGAACCGGCTGAGTGCTCCTTGCTAACCCTCAGAACAGGAGGAGATGTGGGATCCACCTCTCGGAGCAGCAACACTTCTCTGTGCTGTCCCCATCCCCTGACCCCACACGAGTGCTGTGCCAAACCGGTCCTGCGAAGTGGCCGTAAGCATGTACAAGATTTGGCTCTCAGTATGTTGGAACTGATGTTTGAAAAGCCAACGACTGCACGGTTCCCACCAGGAGCCTGCAACCAGGGCAGGAGCGGGATGGAGGCACCTGGGGGCAATGCTCATCCCACCACCACCTGCCCGGGGTTCTGAGATCTCCTGTTCCTGCACGAGGATGCACACGCGGTCCAAAATTCTGTCGTCTGGAATAATAAGATGCAGATGCCCTGAAGCAATGGTGGTTTGTTTATATCTGGCAGAGCTGATTAGGGGATTGATGGTCCCACTGAGGAGCAATATCTGTCCTCTCTTCTGGGAGACACCAAGCAAAGACAGAAGGAGCAGTTTGTCTCTGTCAGCACTTGAGGACTGAGGACGTTTCTGTAGGAAGTAACAGTGGTAAAACATCCTCTGCAGCATGTAAACAATTTTTCCCTATTCAGTATAGTCAAAAACAAAAAAGAGAGCTGTGTAAACATCTCTGAGTTGTCCTTGCTTGTCTTTCGCTCCTGAGCCATGGAGCAGAAAGCTCCGCTCAGGAGCCAGTACATACTGTAACTTCCTTCTGATCCGTGATCCAGCACAAATACAAAACCAAATCATATTTCCACATAATCAATCCATGTTCTTAGAGAGGAAAAGACTCCTTAACAGCTGACTAGGAGACCTTGGAGCATAATAGAGCTCTCCAAACGCACAGGTGTGCCAAAATACTTCACCAACAGTGTGTGAGAAAGTATTCACATTGTTCCCAAACCATGGGAAAAACATATCCTGTTCCCATTTCTAACATGTGCCATTCAGCAGGCTCTATGTATTCTCCTCGGTGCGGGAACGTGCGTTGTCCCCTTGCAACCATCCCTGCTGCGGAGGCTGGTGATAAACTTTCGCTAGCTTCCGTCCATTGTGCTGCTCTCCAACAAGCTGGAGAGACCGCGCCGGTGTCCTTGTCCCACTCAGATGGGGAATTAAGACTGCGCTGACTGCAGCGTTGTGCTCTTTCTTTTGGGCTGACTTCTATCGGGAAAAATATTAAAGGAAGAGGCTTTTTTGACACTGTCAGATTCCTCTTGCTTCCCACATGGATGCTCTGATGCGTGGTGCTTCCTGCAGCGGCTGAGGAGTTACAGAGTGAATGCAGATCGCTAGATGGTGAGAGAGGGAAATGAGAAAGACCAGAATAAACTCTGATGATAGGAAACTTGGATGTTGTGGTTGCATTTAAATGAACAACATAATAAGGGAAACAGAGAAGTGACTACGGAGAAGAATGACAGATACTCATTGCTTAATCATCGTGAAGTGCTTTTACATTTTTGGCTAACATGGGAGTGTGTCTACAATTTCCACTTGAACTGTTTTGGAGTTGCAAGTAGCTTTCCTTTTCATCAAGTACAGGTCCGTGCAATTCTTTGATTAAAAGTACCTTCTACAATAACAACAACTGAGAAGCAAAACATGTTTTTGCTTTCAGAATCTCTGTTAAAAATCACTTGATTTTGACATTTCAACCACACTATGGGATCGGCAGCTCGTGACCATCTCTGCTTCCTCTGCGCGGAAGATATCAGAGATAGTAGCAATGAGATTCCACTTCTGAGTCATCCAAAAATATCCAGGACCTTTCTGATACTTTGAGATGTGCCATTCTTACTAAGAATAACATGTTTAGACCAAAAAAAATCGAAGCTGCATTTGAATTTGAATCTGCACACTACCTCAGTCTTGTTTAAAGAAGTTTTATGACTCCAGATTAATTCATTGAGAGCTTCCAGCTCCTGAACAGTCCCATAAGGGAAGCAAGGATACACCAGACAGGAAAAAAATCTGGAATTTTTACGATCTAGTTCAAGAATTGATAATGTGGCATCCGAGCATCACTAGACCACCCAGCAGAACAGATGCGAGCTGCATTAAGTCTCAGCTCACGACTGTTTTCTGTGGCATTAGCCAGACCGCGTTAGATGTTTCATGTCAGGGCAGTGGCAGTAGGCCAGGCAATAGCCATGGCAGTGATAGGGACCGATCCAGCGCTGAACCAGCACAGGAGAGCGAGCACCAGGCAGGCGGTGCGGCGTGTCATGCATTTTGATCTACTGCTGCACGTTCTCGCAGCAGATTTATGGTAACCTGAGCCCCAGGTGAAGCCATCAGAAAATGGATCTCGCTTCCTGGATGAGGAAAGGCATCTCCCAACACTTAGCAGCTAGTCTGGCCCGACTCGAATTTAATCATTCAGATATTGAAGCCACAATGAGTTCCAGCCTAAGCAGAGTTCATCGGAGGTTCAAGACGTTGAAGTCATGAATTAATTCCCAACAACACCAGAACTTCCTTCATTTTACAGACATTGGAAAAATACTGTAGTAAATAAAACCTGGGTATGAATAAGAGTCCTCTTTGTAGACCGGTGGGCGCGTTGGGCTGCTGGAGCGGTTAGTGGCATTGCTTACAGATGATTGAAGCTATGTTTTTGTATTACAGTAGTGTTTTCCAGACATCGTATTTTCCATTCCAAAACAGCAATTATTTTACGATTGATCATTCGTTTCCAGTGATCTAATTGGAAACGTATAATGATATAGCAGCCTGTATTTTCAAACAGAAGTCACTCAATTTGGTTGTCAGTTTTCAGCCAACCATCGTAAAAGTCTGCAGAGGAGCCAGCTGTTTCCTGGGACCCGATCGCCTGCCCTGGAAAATGAGGTGACCGTGGTAATCGCCGTCGTAGTGATTCCTTAAGATCCAGCCTGATGTGGGTGGTGTTGAGACACTTGGAGATGCTCTGGAGCACATGGCGGGAGGTGGGCCCCAACCTCTCCTTGGCCTTAGCCCCCGAAAGAACCTGATGCTCGGCTTCGGAAAGGTATGGTTATTGCAAGGGCAATTGTTGGCAACACTAGGGACCACCACGCGCAAAGGGCTGAGTCCTCCCAGAGCAGAGCTCAAGGCCCCACGGCTTCACGGATCCAAAAGCACCCAACACCGGCTGCCCTGTAGGTAATTCCCCTCTGGGGAAGGCACCAGAATCACACTTCCACTGGCTGAAGTCGGTAGCAGGGGAGCCGGCGTTTATCAGCTTCCCCTTCCCAAGGGAGCAGCAGTGCAGCAGGCAGGGGGAGACGGGGACGGGGCCAAATCCCCCCCCCCCTGCACCACCAGTGAAGACAGGGAAGCACTTTGCCACCATGGCCCTGCTCTTGGCTGCAGGGCTGGTGTAGGGATTGCATAAAAAGCCTTTCAAAAATAAAACATCTTTAAAAATGCTCTTTTTTTTCGTTCTGGGAGGCTAAGTGAAAGCAGCAATTTTTTTGTTTTATTTTGTTTTAAACCAATGAAAGTTAATGTTTATAGCAGTCTAGGAGCTGGAAACACAACTTAAGAAACACTTAATATTTAGATCTACTTAGTGGTTGGAAAAAACAACTTTTTAAATGCTCCAGCAAGTGGAAACAGCCACCCCTTGTAAACAAACCTTTAGCATTAAGATATTTCTTAGCAGCGGAAAACCTTAACTGCATGGAGACATATTTCTGAGACGTTTCAAAGTGATCTTAGGCTGCCGGCATAACCACGTTCTGTCAGCAGAGACGTCAATGATCAATGGAGGGGAAAGAAGAAAGAGTTTCCATACAGGATGCTTGCTGAATGTTTGTTTCACGATAATTTACTGTATTACACACATAATTCATATCCATATCGGGATCCAGTTCAACACCACGTTACTCTAGTTTCGTGTGTGAGGGTCAGTGAAGTTAAACCAACACAAACAGCAAGGAGTCAGGCACCAGAATAAAAAATATTGGTTGTTTTCTGCAAGTACAGTAAAATTTCCCAGCTGTAAGATAAGCCTGCCAGATATTTTAGTGGTGACCTTGAAAAAATAATACGACAACCTGCTCGGTCGGTGTTTTGCCTCCAAAACCTCATTTCAACCCTGGTCATGTGCTTTGTAGCTGCTTGCCCTGACCGTGGGTTGCAGCGTCCTTGAGGTGAGCTATGTATGGGAATTTTTTTTTCCCAAAGAAACAGTGGAAGTCCCATCATGAGACAATTAAATGCATCCGACTTGCTGTTGGCAGGGAAGTGGCAGGGATGAACTCATAGGTCTTTTCCATCCTTTGTGCTTGAAGTCTGCTGCCTGGATGGGCAGTTGCACGTACCCGCCGCTGCTGCTTGCTGCTGAGCAGCGCTGGATGCGGCCGCATCCTTGGGGCATCCACCAGCCCATCTGTCGTGACCTGCTGGGACGTGTGGCAGCAGCCGGGGCTGCCCAAGTGTGTCCCCTCCTACTGTCCCCCCAAGCAACGTGCCACCAGCCAGGTGGGACCACCGAACCCAGGAGATTGCGTGTCCCCTTCTCCCACGGCGAAGGGAAAAGTGGCCAAGGACTGGGAGAAACATCGCAGTGAGGTGGGAACCTTTGCCCAGCCCCAGCTTGCAGGCAGGCAGACTGGGAAGAGATGGGATTTAGGAAATGCAGTTGCGCTAACGAAGGTGGTTGAGTGTCCTGCAGCAGCGGGGCCGCCGGCGCCAGATGCCCACGTACCCCCTCGCCCAAATTCGGCTACCGCTGTGCCACCCGGCCCCGGCNTGCGGGGAGCGGCCGCCTGGCACTCGTTGAGGCTGGGAGCGAAAGCCGATGTCCGCCACGCTTCTGCTGCTGGGTCATTTCCTTCGAAACAATTGGGAGCTTTGATCCCGTTATGTGAGCGAAAAGCTGCCGCTGTTCTCACTGTGCGCCCTCGGCGGGGCTAAAAAAAACCCCGCGCTGCAACCAACAATGCGCACGGCAGAGCCACACTGCCGCTGACTAAGCCTCTGTCCTGAGGTTAGGTAATTTCCTCGCATAAATCTCTTTTCAAGAAGGATTTTAAACAGACTTTAACTAGTACCAGACTTCTCTCCTCTGGATTTGATCCTGAGGAAATACCTGATAATAAACAAATACCTTGCTGGGATCCTCAGCCTTGCCAGAAATGACAGTTGATTTAAAAATCACTTTTTTTTTTTCTTCCTTCTGTTTTCTCACTTTACCCTTTTTTAGGTTAAAAAAACGCAAACGAAATTGTAACCATACAGGGCTAAGAAGGTGTTGCAGAACAAACAAGCCCCAGCAAGGTTAGCATCCGCAGAGGGATAGCATTTCACTGCTGCATGTCCAGGCTTCCAAAACACCTAAACCACTACTACATTCTCTACCTAATTTAAGATTTCCATTTGGATTTGAACCAGCATTTATACATTTCCAGTCATCTTATTAAAGACAGTAAAACTCGTCAAGCTTCAGCATCACAGTGCTGTATCCTGTGCGAAGCTTGGGTACCTAAAAGGTGCAGTACAAGTACAGGGCTATACACGATGCTTACCCTTGGCCTCTTCAGCATGATTTTCTAAGAAAATACAACTGAAAATCTAACTCAAGGGATGCAAAGGACATTTACATCCGTACCAGCTGGGCAGAGTCCTCCGTGCGTGATTACAGTTTGTCTGCCTAAATTCCCCCAGCATTTTCCCATGGAAAAAGCCAAATTCCTTGCTCCAAAGCACTGTCCCAGCTCACTCCTTGCCGGTCCTGTTTCAGCAATGAGCTGAGTCATTATTAACGCTGTTTGCATTGCTGTTACAGTTTGTAAATGCTCAGAATATGAGACTAAATAAATGTAGGATTATTACCATAATGGCCCAGTTTAAGGCAAATCTGTTTATATTTGGCGACCAGCGGGGAACAACGGAGAAAAGGGAAAATGCACTGCGCGGTGGATGTGCCCCACGTTGCCATCCTTCTCCATCTCCCTATGGCTGATGTCCCTCAAGCAGGCAAGGAGGGGCATTGCCACAGATAGGAGTCGGCTATCCATGTGAGTGTGTATGTGTGGGGTTCCTGAATCCCTAAGGACTTCTCCTGGCTAGCAGCAGCTTTCAGCGAAGCTGTTAAAGCCCACCAGCACGGCTATGCCTGTGTCTGCAAGGTATAAGGAGATTAATGTCTTCTGGCTGCTGCAATCTTTTGGGGACTTTTGAAGTCCCTTTGTTCTAGTGATACGGGGTAAAGTTTCTTTTTTTTTTTCCATAGCCTGAGTATTTTCCTGGGAGAGGGAGACCATTTTCCAGAGCTCATGTTAGAGTTGCCGAGGTTCATGACCAGGCATCCATTTGGGAAATCAGAGTCTTCCAAAACAGCCTCTGCTGAGAATGAGCCCAATGGCTCAGCTGGGCTCATAACCTTGTTCTGGGATACCTGAAATCTGTCATCCGCAGTCGTGGCGATCAGCAAAATACAGCATACCTCACTTGCCGGTAACTCAGTCTTCATCTGCAGATCAGAAAAATGTCTAAATCTGTGATTTAATGGAGTCAAATTTTTAGTCTGACTTCCTGTGCTTAACCCTCAGATCATGTCTGGCGTTTCATGTCACGGGCATGTCTGTGTCGATGTCTAAAAGATGAAGTTTCATCAAACAAGCAATTTATTATTTTCTATCTAGGATTAACAAAGGTGTTTAAAACTCTGTGGTTGTATCTGCCTTGAGGATTAAGGGGATTTTTGAAGAGTGATATCACCGGGCTTCAATGCAATTTATACAGTGGTAAAAACACATGAGGCTGCGAGGCAGATGCCGGCGTGATGGCTGTGACGAGTGGAGGCGTTGGGTCCATCTGAATCACACCTAGAAGGGATCTCCCATGCACACATCCACAGCCCCACAGTCACTAACAGGGATGAGAAATTGGACCCTCTTTTGATTTAAATCGAGTTCCCTTTATCTGTATCTGTGCCAGTGCCTCGAAATTCAACGTAGTTTGCAAGTTGTCCGCGCTCGATGTAAGCGGTAATACCTCCTTTGCAGATAAACTTTATTATAGTTCTTTCAAAGATCAAGCCATTATAGTTTGACTTCCTTCTGTTAAAAAAGAAAAAAATATCTTTTTAGTACCAATTTAACTTCCAACAGCATTTATGTATTTAAGAGGTTTTCCTGACAGTACATAAAATTAAAAGAAGGGTCATTTAGAAAAAAAAAAGGATCAGTAATGTAAGCCTGCATTTGGGCCTGTGCCTCAAATTATATCTATTTGATTCTGACTTTCTGCCCAGGTTCCAGTGGAAACTTTTTTTTTCATTTAAAAAGCAAATTTCCTTCTTTGAAGGCAACCAAATTAGCAGTGTTTTTCTTTCTTTCTCCCTCTTTCTTATCCAGATATGTCCACCACCTTTGTTACTCAATTCCCTTCCTCTCCTAATCCAGTTTTACATTTTCTTTTAATAATCAGTTAATATATGTGCTTGTGGAGACAATACAGTAGCTCTGTATCAGCCGTACGTTCGGAGAAGTATTCTTTTGTCTTAAGTGATGTTTAGCTGTTCTTCTGACATGCAGGAAAATGCTGTTAAAGCCAAAGTAGCAGCAGAAGGAGCAGTGCAAGCTGGAAGCCCTGGAAGCCCTGGAAGCTGTGCTGGTGGGTGGCCACAGAGAGGGAGCAGGGATGCTCTGCTTGGGCTGAAGATGTGCTTGGTGATAGTTTAAGTTGATCATGGGCAATTCCAGCTGTTTCTTTTTCCCTCTTCTTTGTGCAGTGAATCTCTGGGCTCAAGCGCATTGTTTTAAGAGCTGTTTGCAGATATGGCCGTATCTATCCTTCCCCAAATTAATGATGGGTTCAAAGTGAAGCTTGTGCTTTTGAGCTTTGCCGCTTAGATGTAAGCACAACTGTCAACAAATGTTTTGCTCCATGGTGTCCCAGCAAACACAAAGGCTTATGCAGCTTACATTTATATTTCTTCTTCAGTGCTTGAAAAAACAAAGGGCCATATTTAGACTGCTTACTGTGGGTGTCTCACATAATCATTAAACGCAGTTTCAAAGGCCAAGAAAGCACTAAGTAATCGTTGCAGGGTTGCCAGATCTTGTCTGTGCTGAGTGAGAGGAGAGGAGTGCTCGGGGTGTCTGCGCTGGGTGATCTGAGCAGAGCTCAGAGGTGCTGCAAGGAAAAACTCCACCACACCCGTTCTTCCCATCCAAGAAAAATATTAAAGAAGGAAGAAATGAATATCTTTGCTATTGCTTTTCATTGTGTCTTTTTGAAGATGTGATATAGTAAGATTTCCTGTAATTACATGTAATAGCTAGAGGGGGAAGAAGGGGGAAGACAGCTAATGAAAGTCAGAAAAATTAATTCCTTTTAATCTGTCACTACGACTATTATGAGCCAACCTGTGAATAACTCCACAGTTAAAGTAACTTTGTTTGCATAACTCAGCTCAGACCCCACAGAGTTGAGGGACCCAGTGTTTTTCCCCTTGCTTCTTGCACATGAAGTGCTATTTGAGACACTAATAGTCTGTAAATCTGACTCTGTGGCACAGCACCAGATTCGAGTGGATGAAACACGCTCCCCATGCCAGCATGCATGCCTAAAATTAGCACCAAAGATATTGGATTCTCAAGTACTTTATTCCTTTTTTCCTCTCACAACAAGACTGGATTTTTGGCATGCTGCTGAGGACCAGTTAATAATATTAGCCTGTGGTTACTGCACCATTAAAACAAACCAGAGTTGAGCACCTTTCGTTCATGAGATGAATAATAACAGAGCTCTCCCTCCATCCCCAGCACACACCGCATCAAATGAGCCTGCTGGGATAACTGGACAATGTTGTTCATGAGCCAGTGGACTTAAAGCTTTGCAATAATCATCTACAGATGGCAGGAGAATGTGAGCCTGAGAAACGTAAAGGGGCTGGGTGGCATCTGTCCAGAAGCCATCACAGGCTCCAGGACCCCGTTAATGATGTGCAGCATTAGAGGTGACTGTGCCGTCGTGGAAGGGCTTAGAAGTCCTCAGGAGTCACGTCCCACCGGTGTCTCTCCTGGCCGTATCTTTCCCTCCTTATGCGAAAGCAGTGATGATGGAGGGTGTTGGTGCTGTCTTAACCAACTGTTGGTGGGTCATGAGAACTCAGCAGGAGCAAATATCAGTGCCCGGTGTCTGCATTAGGCAGTGTGATGGCTCTCGTTCCCCTGCCACTGCTCTGTGGTCCATGCAGAGAGGTGGGCACCTTCAGAGGCTATTGCCACTCATCCCGACGTAGCTGTTTGAGGTTTGATGGGTCCTCTGGAAAAGCATCTCTTTGCTCGCCGTGTATGTCAGGTAGCCAAGAGTGGACTCGACCCCATGCTCACATTCCAATTGCAGTCAAGATCCCAGCTGGCAGGTGAGCCGGCGCTCCCCGAGGAGCAGAGCCTGTCCCATCCCTTCAGGGAGGCTGGAGAGCTGCAGGGTGTAGGTCCTACAAGGCTCTCCAGCATGTGCTGAGTTTCATGCAGATACTGCTCGATGCCTTCAAAGGGTGGCAATGCAGTGCCAAAAGTGAGCAACAACTGATGGGGCATCCATGGAGCAAGGGGAGCTCCGAGCAAAGAGTCAACTTTTAGGTCGAGGAAGATGTGATCCAGAGAACGGAATAAATGCAAGAATAGAGGCAAAGTGCCACTGATTTTTCGTAACCCAATTTGAAGGGCTCCAGCATCAAATGCTGTTTTATACCAGGATTTCAAAAAATCATTGCAGGCAGCACAGGTATTGGAGGAACACCCAGAGCCAATTTGCTCTTGTACTTAGCCAGTGGAAAATACTACTAATGCCTCGTGCCCTGGGAGACTGAACTGACCCCAACTGGCCCAGCTTGTCTGGAGGCGTTTCTGCAAGCCTGACCTATTAAATATTCTTTTTTGCTATTTCACAACAGATTCTTCCCTCTCTCCTTTTCTAATGAGATATTTGGCTGACCAGCAAGTAGGGAATGGAGAAATTCCATGACATCATTTGCAGGTGGGCCAGACAGAGGTATCTTTACCGTCAGGTTTTCATTTTATTAGATATTACCAGAAAAAAAACTTAAAAAAAAATATAATCTGACTGAACCCCAGCCCAAAAGCAGTAACATTTCACTTAGCCATCTACTCCAGTAGATTAACAGCCTTTAGAAGAAGATGCCAAAGACCTGTTTTCTTTAGCGAACATTTTTGAAATCTCTAAATCTCTTGGATTTTTTGAATCCCAGAAAAACTTCTGAAGAACAAGGATGCTTTTCTTTTTTAATCTTATTAACAATTCCAAGTACAGATTTGTTCTGGAGAAATCTGAGAGTCTGCCTTAGGTTCAGATAAGTGTAGGAGAGTTGGCATCTTTGTCCTGCTAAATTAATCCTCCAAACTCAACTCAACCGCGGAGACCACATAAATTTCAATAGGACTGATGAGAAACCTATGCCTTCGTAGGAGGAGGCCTTCTGACTCTGACAGTTCCACTTCGGGGCAGACATAGCAATGTCGTAACACAATAGTCTTAAAATTTTCCATCATTTAAGAGTTGTGTCAGCTCTGTCCAGATAGGAGTAATAGTTGTAGTGCTTTTTCTGTGTCCCAAATAAATTTGACCCAAACCTGTGTATTAGTGACAGCAGTGTAGCATTCGTTGCAAGACAATTCCTGCTGATAACGCTCTGACAAACTATTCTTCATATACAATGTGCTTCTTGGGGTTTGGCTTTCAATGGAAAAAAAGTCACTACATGTCTAAATTTATTAAGAGGTTCCTGAGTCTCATACTGGCTCTCTGCAGGGGTAGAGGTTGACCAATATTTTAGAAAATTTAAAGTCCGTTTCAGCTTAGATAGCATGTGTTTGGAATGGTGAGTTCCTGAGTTAATGCAGGGTGAGGGTGCAGGCTAGAAAGCTGCGAGTGAGATTCAACTTGTTATTAGAGGGCTGAAAATATATGGAGGGAAAAATCTATCATCTTCATTTTCCATATGATTTCAAAGAAAAAAGAAACCACTTTGAGTTAAAGCTCTGAAAAAAAGATCACCTCTAATTCCATAAGTTATGGATCTATAAATCAGTCAAATAACATAGAACAGGCCACAAGGTAAATATATCTTCTAGCACCAAGAACTGTAAGGGAGATTCTCGTATTCAAGAGTTGTTCATAATTCACTGTAATTGGTGGGAAAGTGAGGGTTGAGACAATTTAATTCATTCACAATTGGCAATGTTATTATTTCAGAACAAAAATATTGAGTTATATGAAAGCCATCTGGTGTCAACAGAAACCATCACTATGGTCAAGCAACAGCTTGGTACAAGGGGATGTTGTTCTAAAAGTCCCCAGACTGTAAGGTTGGTTGGTTCCAGCCCAGGCACAAAAGCTTCACTTTAATAAGAATCATGTCACCCAAACGTGAAGGGTCCTGCTTATCTGATGTTAAGATCTCTTTACCTTTTTTTTTTTGTTTCCACAGTGATTTGAGAACTTGGCCATTGACAATTAGCGTAGTGTAGGTGATCAGGAGACTGGCAGTTGCAGAGCTGTGGAAAGGAACTTCTGAAACTCCAGGAGAATAAAAAATCCTCCTGACTTGAGCAGCTTTAGCTGGGTGATGACCATTAGAAAAGTATTTTCAGCAGGGCTGAGAGGAAGGTGGCACCTGCTTAACCACAGCGATAAGCAAACCCCAGGGTCTGTGCAGCCTCAAGCACTCAGGAAAGAAAAAAGCCAGAGCTTTTTTCTCAGTGCTTTGAATGTCCCTGTAGACAACTGTGGTGTTTCCTGGGAGTGACTGCAACTCAGCGCAGGAGATCACAAGTTTTCAAAAGCCCATGTAGGCTCCTGGGCTTTTGCACTCACCGGAGTCTCCACAGAGGTTCAGATCAAACCTCTGCAAAGCCAAACCTTTCCCCGAGCGTCTACCATGCCTTAGAGAGGAGGGAGGGCTTCTGTTTAGTTTCCTGACACTTTGCTTTTTATTCTCCAGCCAGAACAGGAACCAAAGTGAAAGAAAATGAATCCTTGCACATTGGTTTTCGTGGCAGCAGCTCAAGCAGGTGCCTGGGGGAGCCCGTCCCCCCGAGACCGTGGGGTCTGGGTTTTGCAGACTCAGGCAATTGGGAGCGCTCGGACTCCCTTAAGGAGAAATATGTGAATGTGGGAGTGTTTGTGTGAACTCAAAAACTCCACCGGAGCCTTTGGAGGCCTGTCTGTCAGCAATGCTGACATCAAATGTATATCCCCACATCAAAGCCCTCTCGAGGCTGCTGACTTCCTACTAAGGAAAACAAGGGAAAACAGATTTTTGGTGCGTGTTGTTTATTTTAACATGTTTTTAGTATTTGTTTGATTTCTTTTTTTTTTTTTTCTAGAAGCAAGCCTGAGGGGGGTGGTTGTTTTATCAGGAAATGGGAATAAATTTACTCGAGCGAGCTCGAGGCGCTGTCTCAATGCTGTTGCATGTTGGCTGCGGGTACCACAGTGCCCAAGAACAAGTTCTGAGGCTGCCGATGGAGCTGGGGCAAAGGTGCTGCTCTGGGGAAATATTTACAAGTCGTTTCTGATTCCTGTAGAAATGAACAGTCATTAGTTCCAACATAATCAGCGTCAGTGATCCCCAAAATGTGGTCACCCTGGAAGCTGAAAACTGAAATGCGAGGAAGTTACGGCAGTGAGCATCGGGAGGAGACCCATGAATGCAAGCTGTATTCCAGTTTTAGTTTCCCTCGAGCTCAGGCATGCAGCTTCTCGGTGTCTCTGTGTAGTCCTGCCCTCGTTACTGAATGCTCCTAACGATATCACACGCAGCTTAAAACTGCGAGTCCTCCACCGCTTGTCACTCAGCGGCTGCCAAGATTCACTAATGCGGGTAAACACAAAGACTCCAATTAGTCATAGACAGGGAAACAGCCTTTCAGGAGAATTAAATTTGGTGTGAAGGAGTGAATCACAGCAGAGATAATATCCAGAGCAATTTTAGCTGAACGAGCATGAATTACTGGCTGCGAGCACAGCCTGAAAGAGCGAGAGTTCGCTGCACATTGCAGGGATGCACAAGAAATATTTCCCCTGGGCACTTCAGCTCCGTGCGTCGTATTTGCTGAGTTATTTACACAAAGCAAAACAAGTGCAAAGGCAGCAGCCACTGTTACAGACTGGATTGCAGCTGAACTTGCCTCAGCCCGGGAGGTGTGGTGGCATCAGGAGTCCAAAACAGCTTGCAGAAAACCAGTGAAGCTTCCTTGTCCCTTCTGAGGACCCCACTTCTCCATGTGTCTAAAGACCTTTTACAAGGGCTTCATTCAGAGGGAACACTAGCCCTGGGATGCAGCAGTTCTCCTGACTTGCATATTTGTTCTTTTCTTATAAGGACTTGGGCAAATGGCTCTTCAATCATTAGTGATAAAGTTGTAGGGGTTTTTTGTGTGCGTACATCCATAAACCCCTGACATTGGCATCAATTATTCAATCTGCAGGAGCATCAACTTTTGGAATCAAACGGTGCATGAAATTCAAAAGTTGCCAACTCTGACCTGGTTTAATTTTTTTTTTTCCTGTGGACTACAGTGATAAAGACCGTAGTAGAAGAGCCTGGCTTCTTCCAGGTTTGGATAGAGGCTTTCCCAAAAGACTCAAGAGAAAGATGGAAAACAAGAGAAAAAGTCAGCACAAGCTCAGGGATGAGAGGGTTAAGGAACCTGCAGCTTGAACTGCTCTCGAGGGAGACAGGAAAGCCGTAGAGATTTGGCACTAAGCGCAGATCCCAAAAATTAGATCATAGCACATAATTATCCTCCAAACTGGTCCCAGTGCCAAAATCTTAATATCTGGGATTGTTATAATTTGAAGTCATGTAGGAAATCCAGAGTTCCAATCAATTGCATTCCCATGCCCAGCCGCTCCATGTCATTGCCCGTTCCACAATAAAACGTACCTGGCATTGTGTGCGGAATGAGTAACGATTCCTGTGCCGAAAGGGAAGAGGGAGAAACACCGAGAACTCTCTCAGGCGCTGAAGTCAGCGAGACCGGCGGTGCTGGCAGGGGCTCAGCGCCCGTGAGTCAGCCCCTTGGCTCCTTCGCCGGCAGCCGAGCTGCCGCTGCCGCCCCACACCTTCCCGCAGCCGCGCGGCGAGCTGCCCGCCTGCTCGGCAGACGCAGCGAAACTACTCAGAAAAGTGTCCCTGGGTTTTGTTCCAGCTACGTTTGCTTGGGTTTAGTCAGAGCAAAATGCTCGGGAGAGATGCGATGCCCGGTCTGGTGGAAGGTCCCGCGTGGGGGCTGTGAGATCAGGTCATGGCCTGATGACCATCTCTGAAGATCTTGGACAAACCACTGTTCTCAACTCTATCTCAAAAGCTACAGAGATACCTAGAGCCTCCTTATTTCGGGTCATGATTCCCATGGAGGGAGTTACATGAACGCAAGCAGAGAGGTTTGAGCCTGGACAATGGGCTAACACAAGCTGTCCTCCCCAACGGGGTTGCTAGGAGGTGCTCGAGCAGTTCAGAGTTTTACCACAAGCAGTGTAAGATGTCTTCAGAGAGGTTTGTTTTCACCGGGTCCAAGCTTTTCTTGCTGCTCACTGCAATACGCAGAGCTAGCACAGCTTTCCACCCTCAAGGTCTGGAGCTGCTGCAGCATCCCATGGGACCAAGCTCCTTTTTTTGCTCAGTAGGGTCAGATAAACGCAGCACAAACCCTGTTCGTTCCAAACCACTCTCCTGCTCTGAGTTTGGAACTTGGGCATTACCAGCATGCGATCCCATCCCATCTCCAACATGCCATCCCGCTATGCTGGTCCACAGCTGTCCCCAGCTGGACTCTTGCCCCTGTCCCCTCCTGCTCCACTGGTTCGGTGCTTGAGCCCACCCGATGGGGTGCGAAGGGTGTGGGACATCTTCAGAAAAGAACAATGTGTGTGCAAATCGGCTAGAAATCTTACAAGCCTGGCTTGCATCTTTCCTTCAGACATTCCTGCAGCTCTTCTAGAATCCCAGGCCTTTTGCAGGGCTGAATTGAATGCATTTGTTCCTCAAAAAGGTCATTGCACGAAATCCCTCAAACTCACGGGAATCCAACCAGCAGAGGGCATGAGCAGTCACTGCCATGCACCACGATGCCCGAGGCCAAATAAACCTTTACTGGGGCAAAAACCCATGTGCAGGACAGGGTCCATCACCGCCATGGTGACACAGGGAGCAAGCGCTATCTCATCCAAGCGTTAAGCACCATGCTGTCCTCCGTGCACTGGCACAGCCTGGTATCCAACCACCACAAATCCGGTGAACATCTCTGAAGCGTGATCGCACAAAAGCAAGTTTTATATGGCACTGAGCTGGAGATTAAAAATTTTCTGCCAGCAGAGATGCTGGTGTCGGTGCAGCTACCTGAGAGTCTGCACCTGCTACCAGGAACCAGGGTCTCAGCTAAGGACAAGCGACAAAAACCTCAGTTGCCTCCAGTAAGGCAAACACAGCGGTGCAGTGGCAGCTGAGCGTGTGGTGATTAAGGGCAGGACATGCCTTGGGATTTAGGATTTCTTTTTTTTTAACTTCCTGTTTACAGGTTGACTGTGTTTCCCCAGCGTTTGAACTTCTTCGTCATGCCATTTCTCCGCTGCTCCTGACACTGAGTGAGAATTAATAAGCTTCCTCTGAGCAAATATCTTTATTTAAACAAGCTGCTGCCTTGCCCCGCAGCCAGAAACCGGCCAGTAAATGCCGTTTTGCAGACTGCAGGATGCGGGCAAAGACCCTTCCCAGCAGCAGTGCTGAAGGCCAGGGTGCTCTCCCACTGCACCGGTGCAAAGCCGCTCTGCTGAATAACTGTTTGGAGGACTGATCTTTATTTTTTCTGCAAGTGAGCAAGAGGAGGAGGCTGAGCATGACTGAGAATCTGGCTCCGGTTTCTGGTACTGCACACTCAACCTCAGACCTGATAAATTTTTCCAAGAACCTGGCCTGCCCAGCTTGCCCCCTCCAGCCCCCAAACTTGTTGTGAGCAGTGGAGCGCGGAGGTCGCAGCTGTGTTCGTTGCTTTTCCTGTGTTTAATTACACTGCAGTGATCTCCAAACAAGACATTTTTCGATCAGACCTGAAATGTTTATTTTGCTGGTCAAAAAATGAATCTGCTGCCTGTGGTATGCATGGCATCTCACATATTTCTCTACTCACTGTCAAGTGACTTGATATTCCAACTGATGCTGCCACAAAAGCGGGAAGTCAGATGCTTTGCAAGCTAATTAATCAGTTTAGTATATTAGCAACCTTAAAGGAATTCTGATGCAGACCCAATGCTTAAATCTGCTGCGACATCTGCAGCCAATCATGCTTACATTACCCCATTAACAAATTACATATGTGCTAAGCAAGATACCCTGTGGTCTGAGCGTGCAGAGAGCTGCTCGCAGTTGCTTGAAGTACCACAGTCACTTCTCTAAGCTGAGCACAAAAGAGCAAGGACTCCATCCGTGGCACAGGTTTATTCCGTGCTTGTTGCACTTGTTACTTGGACTAGAAGTAGTCTGAAGAAGGCCAGATTAGCTCAGCAAATTGGAGAGATTTACACAGAATTACAGAACAGTAGGGGTCGGAAGGGACCTCTGTGGGTCACCCAGTCCAACCCCCTGCCCAAGCAGGGTCACCCAGAGCAGGCTGCACAGCACCGTGTCCAGGCGGGGCTGGAATATCTCCAGAGAAGGA
>Ga0065711_1028568_pt1 | contig 40463 bp, 18 predicted proteins | sample Hoacrofraction12_FD_59098 | JGI IMG/M metagenome (GOLD analysis project Ga0065711, IMG submission 59098) | Hoatzin crop microbial communities from Cojedes, Venezuela - Epithelial fraction 12 v2 (version 2) | ecosystem: Host-associated > Birds > Digestive system > Esophagus > Crop | place... | reverse complement strand
TGGGGTCAGGAGGAGTGTGGCCAGCAGGTCGAGGGAGGTTCTCCTTCCCCTCTACACTGCCCTAGTGAGGCCCCATCTGGAGTACTCTGTCCAGTTCTGGGCTCCCCAGTTCAAGAAAGGTGAGGAGCTACTGGAGAGAGTCCAGCAGAGGGCTACGAGGATGGTGAGGGGACTGGAGCATCTCTCCTACGAGGAGAGGCTGAGGCAGCTGGGCTTGTTCAGCCTGAAGAAGAGACTGAAGACTGAGAGGGGATCTTATAAATGCTTATAAATATCTGAAGGGTGGGTGTTAAGAGGATGGGGCCAGACTCTTCAGTGGTGCCCACTGACAGGACAAAGGGCAACGGGCACAAACTGAAGCACAGAAAGTTCCAGGTGAACATGATGAACTTCTTCCCTCTGAGGGTGACAGAGCACTGGAACAGGCTGCCCAGGGAGGTTGTGGAGTCTCCGTCTCTGCTGATATTCAAAACCTACCTGGACAAGGTCCTGTGCAACCTGCTCTAGGAGAACCTGCTTTGGCAGGGTGGTTGGGCTAAACGATCCCCAGAGGTCCCTTCCAACTCCTACCATTCCTTGATTCTGTGAAAGCACAAGATGGCTATTTCAAGTCAAATGTTACATTATGCATGTAAATTTTGGTCATATAAAAGCAGTTAGATAGTTGACTATCCAAAAAAAAAAGAATACTGTTAACTTTTTGGCTGGCTTGTGGAAAGCAGCACCCCCATCTACATCTGTGAGCATCCCTGCTTTGGCCTTCTAACTCCAGCATCTTGTGTGCTTCACAAGAGTGAGGAAAATCAATACTTGGCTAAAAAACCGAATTACAGTCAACTAATACATATGGTCAGATCTTAGCTCCATTGAAGATGAAGGATTGTTTTCCAACAGCCTGGGTGTGACCTTCAGGTTTATGTTGCACAGTTGCACCAGATCCTCTGGACATTTCTGGCTCACTAATAAGGGCTGGATTCTTGGATGTGAAGACTGTCTGGGTGAGCTTGCCTCCCCAGTGAGAGCCTAAGATGCTCTCATCTCAAAATAGAGTATGTCCTTACATGAGGATAAAAACACCACCAAGATTTGCTCTCTTCAGCAAGAAAATGGAGGATAAAACTAATTGGTTGAGGCAGCTACCCTTCCTCAGCTGATCACAATGTCATGGGTACAAAGCATCCATCTAAGAATCGATCACTAAAGGTAAGTGAGAAACCTCACATTGGGTATGTCGGAAATGTAATAAACTATGCCATGGTCTAATGTTTTTCATATTGTTATCTGAATGAACAGAAGACTTTTTCTGTCATCATCCCTGAAATAAGTTGCTTGGTTGTGCCTAAAGCTTTAGGAAAATACAGTTGTTTCAGTGACTACAACTGACATCAAGAGAGGTTGAAAAGACAAGACATAAAGCAGGCAAACTGACCCAAGAAAACAGAATTCTACACTATTAAGTAGGTTGGCTGGAGAAATCCTGGACATCGTACAAGAAAACAGCTGCTGGTATACTACAAAATAAACAAATTCAAGTTTGTTTAGTATTGACATGTGTTTTCAGTTTGGATATAGAATGTGCTTAGGGACAGCATCTTCAGCAAGCAGGCTTGCAGTCTAATCTCTAACAAGATGTTCCTGCTCTGAGTGGCAGCCAGAAAACTGCATGTGTAATCCAGCCCTGAAGAGGGGTTTTGTCTTAAGATTTAGAAATAGGCATGTGTCAGAAATATAATTTCATTCTGTCAGTGGTAAAAGCAAAGATTTGCAATTCTGCAAAGGTACTGTAATTTCAGAAAAGAGGATAGAAAGATTAAATGAATGATGGGAGTGAATGGACCAAGTTTAATTTAGCAGAAAAACTATGCAGGTAGGGAAAGAAAACAGATTCAAAAATTTCCAGAAAGCGTCAGCAATTCCTGTGGGACCAAGAACAGAGAATAAGAAAGACTGGCTGACATCCAGCCCAGGTTGGTTGTGACTGACTTGTGGTTGTGTAATGGCTTTCTGGTGGCTCACGCGAAAGGCGTTTGGCAGTTCTAGTCTGTTTCCCACATTGCAGAGCTACCAACCGATTCTGCTGCTCACTGAAACCCCTTCTGATCATCTCTGTTACCTTCTCACACATAGACCTGGGTTATCCTAAAGAAAATTCAGCATGATAGGCCATGGAATGTGTGTTGCTGCTGCTCTGGCAGAATCAAGGCTGTCAGTCTCTGCCAGTATCTACTTGGTAGGTGACATTACCACTGATTTCACGCAAAGGGAAATAAATGGCAGGGGAAAAGAAAGAGAAGGACAAGAAAGGAAAGCAAAACAAAACACAGAACACTACTACAATCTGCTTTTAATTTTGCTTCACCTTTAAATCGCAATTCCTTAAACAGTAAAGCAAAGCAAAAGAAAAGATTGGTTTTTGGGGAGTCACTGCCACACAAAGTCCATTGGCAGATGGAGGCGACCCTGAGGGCAGACAAGGTGGTACAGAAGGCATAGCTGAGAAATGAGCTTTCTCCGTTTGAGTCTTCAGCACCACTGTCATATTTCTTGATGCCTTGGTGGGAGCTAATAAACCTTGAGTAGTTCTGATATCCCAGAGATGTGGTGCTACAGCAGAGCTAGCAAATGACAACATCATCAAGGCATGCTCAAGTACACTCAGATGGGCAGGAGTTTCAGTAACTACAAAAAAGTCCCAAGTTGTTGCAAAAATGAGAAACTCCCAGGTTATTTCTGAAAATACTAGGCCTCTGGGGCTCATATCATACTAGAGACATGAAAACCCGGCTCACTCCTTTCTAAAAGGTTCTCTCTAGGGATAAAAAGTACCTATTTATAACATCAAAAAATTGTAGAGCATTAGACTAGACCATGGCAAGAAAATGTTTTTTCATTCCCTGGTCACAGGAAAACTCCGTCTTTAAACAAAACTTCTCCACCTCCTACCAAGCGAAACTTCTCAAAAAGATGTTGCAAGGTTTGTAGTCCTCCAACAAAAAGACTTAAAATAATCTCAGAAAGAGTCACTTTCCACAAATACAAATAAATCTTTTAATTGAAAACATGGCTTTTCATTAGTGTTTCGTAAGAAGGTTTTGATTGGGTCTAACCAAAGTTTAAATCATAATAGTATCATTTGTGAAAAGGTAAGGCAAAAGATGGGATGCTGGGATTATCAAAAGAATCCTAAAATCTTGTATTTTTACCTTCTTCTGAAATCTGCACAGCTGACATGAGACAGCCTTGGTTTCCAGAAAGAAATATTACTAATGAAATATTTTAAAAGTAAGTATTTCTAGGACATTTTTTTAAAAAACATAGCATATATTTAAATAGGCAGAATAACAGTGAAAATTTCAACAACACTTTGCTTTGCAGGAACTCCTTCCCATCCCAAACTCTTCCCAGGAAAATTTCGTAATTTCTTGCAACATTATATAATCAAACATAAAGTGAATATGTGCCTGATCAGCACCTTTGGAAGCAAGTAGAGATATTTAGCAGGTTTACTCTCCAACTGTTATTTAAGAAAGCTATTTAGTAAATAAACCTTGCAAAGCAGCAGGAAGGAACAGACTTCTTTTGGGTTCTTATTAAGCTTTAACTAAGGCGCTTCATTCCCCATGGAACCAGCTGACGATGAAAGGCCCTGTATGTGTGTCAGGGTTTACTTTCAAACTCCAAATGGAAGAATGACCTCAGCAATGCCTATTCTGCATTGGGAATATTCCCACAACTCTCAAATTCTTTCTCAGGGAAGTTACAGTCTCCTGCGGCCTCAACTTATAGGCACTACCTTCTAAGGCATAATAAACCCCAAATCAGACAATGTTGCCTGAAGAAATCTGATACTAATTTTGCTGTTTCACTAAGATTATTTTATTACCATGAACACAAGACGTACAGGCATTTCTAAGTGTTGACGGCTGGAAAAAGTTTCATACAGGCAATAGATTTTGTCCAATTTTCTTTTTACATAAACAGAAAATACAACATAGGACTAATAAGCAAAATAATACATGATATTATATTTAACTGTATATACGATATACTGTTATAGAGATATGTATCATCATGTATGCACTAATTTACAGATATTATGACTATTCATAATTATATTTAATGCTATACATATTAATGCATATATAACCTATTTAAACCTCAAAAACACACTGCAATAAATGATGACTATCCACTGCTCTACAGGTAAACATGGAGAACAGACCAAACGATCATCTTACATCAGGACTATCATTTTCATAGGGCTAAACATCATCAAGATTCAAAGCTCACTGTTACTTTCTTCTTTACAAAACAAAGCACTGACCATCATGTTAAGGAATTCACAGACTTGCCCCCATGCACAAAGGACCATGTAGTACAAAGGTGGTCAAGAGATAAAGCAATAGAGTTTCTAGCCTCTGGTTCAGGTTTTTTGGGGTCGCTTCAGCTCTAGAAAGCTGGATGTGAAGCAACATCCGCACGTAACTGTGCTATAGTCCCCAGAGCTTCATGTTTCCATCAACATTTTGACAGTACAAAAATCCAATGGTCTAAGTTATTGCCCAACAACCAAACAACTGATTTCTATCAGCTGTAGCGACTTTCAGAAAAATCATATACAACCTGGAACCAAAATTTTAACGCAGTTTTGAAGCCATTGAGTCAACTACAGTTTCTCTCAAAAATTAGATGAGTATACTTAAATAGTATGTTTATACACAGCACAAGTTCTTTTTAGGTGTAAAGCTGTCTTGTCTTCAAACATCAAGGTTTGTACAGCCCACTTCCATGCACCACTGGCGTGCAGGAAATTGTTTGTCCCTTGGTGAGGTCAAACTAGAAGATGCACTCTAGGGTGCCAGAAACAGCACCACAGAGTGCAGAATGGACTTCATACGTGTCCCCAATTTCAATACATTCCCCTCTTTTTTTATCTAAAAACACATACATATTTCACTGATGAGTATCAGAGAAATCAAGCAATCCAAATCAGAACTGCAGTGGAGTCAAGAAACAATAAAATGATACTATGCCTTAGAAAATGCTCTCTCTTCTAAAGTTATTCTAGAAAGACTGTCAATACCTGAGGACAATGGAAGACTGAATATGACAGGCAAAATATATGTTTGCAAATTGCCTTATGAACGGGCAATTTGAGTTCCTATCTCAATGTTTTAAGATGTGTGTAGTAGCTGGGGTAAAAGCTAAGTTATCTGAAGTATTGTCATAACTAAATAACTGCTTTAATAAGCTCAAAATGTTTGGCTCCTCCATTCTCCTCTGTCTCTTGATTGACTATTTAGTGAGTCTGGTGCTAAAGCTCATAAATTTCAAAATTCTTTCAAGTTTTTTTTGTCTTTCTGATCAAAGAAATATTTATGTATCCTTCCCATATTGTGTCTCTTTAAACCATTGGCTTTTTCAAAGTGTTGGTTTTTTTTTTTTTAATGCTATAATGTGATGCACACAGAGAGGTAAATGATGTCAGAATCCTTTCTGCCCCAAACCAGTCTATAAATCTTCAGAAAAGCAAAGTTCATGGGTGCGTTTAAAAGGGGCTCAATCTGTTTGTGCTTAAAAGAAAGTCCCCCTTTTTTTGTGTGTGTAGAATAACAATGCCAAAATGTGTTATTCCAAAGAACTGTTGCCATGGTGATGCCATCAATAACATCATTTTCTGCATCCTTGTCCTTTAAACACATAAGGAACGCAACAAGCATTGGTAAATGTGAAAAAAGAACAATTACCTTTTCTCTCTCAACAGCAGAGGAAGCCTTTTTTTCACCTCATCAATAGAAAATTTTGTAGAAAGGAATAATAAAGACTGTTACAAGAAGCACCAAGAAGCCTATTAGTAACAAAGGCTTTTTTTTTTTTCCATGAATAATTACAGCTCTTCGAGAAGAAATCAGCCCAGGCTAAGGACCCTTTGCAAGCTTTAGATGGTAAAACAAACATTTGACCATACAAGGATTTCCCTTTCATGTACCTTTCCAAGGAAAAACAACTAAAATCCAGAGTGAAATGGGAGAAAGAAAACCCAAAGAAACATCTGCTGCAATTAAATTTAAAGAGCCCTGCACATTCACCTAAAAGACTCATATCAAAAGCAACTAGATTAGTGACAGAATCAATATAAATTTCAAGCCAGCAGGTTAAAGATGTCTGTGGTGGGAAAGTTGGGCTTTTTAAGCAGTATAATAACAGGAAGCTATTCTGGTTCTGTACGAATGGGGGCAAACAAGATTTCAACACTAGATGTGTTACCAAACAGCTATAAAACACCGTTAAGCTTAAAACCTCAAAGATCAAAGGAAAATGGTAGGTAGATATGCTTACTACACTAAGTCAGTTCATAAACAATGGAACCTTTACCAAAGCAAGATTTGACTGCAGGGGCCTAGAAAAGTCATGTATCATACAGCCAGGGAGCCCTTCCAAAACTGCACTTGTGTCCTGACTCTGATGGGCAACAGGCAGACAGGAGCTCTGAATGTGCTGCCTGGTGAAGGTCAACGTGTCGTGTAATGGCTTGTTTATATCTTTTGGGCCTTTCCCTACATACCTCTATTAAGGTCAGAGGGTGAAGATGATGATGGGAAAATTTTCTGCTTCCTTCTCCTTGTGTCTAGATAGTAAAAGGAACTAAGTAAAAGTGTGGATGAAAGGAAGAAAGGAGTGACAAATTTCAAAGGTAGTTGGAGCACGTGAGTTGGAGATGCGGATAGGAGTTGGTAAGCTCAGACACGTATGTCCTACAGAGTTAGACCAAAGGGCTGTTAGGGTTAATTGCAGCAAAGATATGTAGCAGAAGACTTTAACCAGGTTTAAAGCAGTAAAATGAATTTATTCAGATGATGCAAGTCCAAAGTCTCTAGCTGAACGAGAATGGTCTATGAGTAAAAGACAACAACCATACCGCCGCATTTACAATGGAAGGTCTCAGCTAGCTAGGAAAGGGAATTCAGGATGTTTGAATTCTTTTCCTGAACACGTTACTGTCTTGCATTGTCCTTCGATTTTTCACTGCTTCTGTGTCTCCACCTCTAAAGTGAGAGATAACGCTTGCTCATTTTGGATAACTCCTTCAGCTCTCCACTTGTTACTGTGGAAATCCTAAAGGAATTGTGAGCCAGTAAAGATGAACCACACATGGAGATGGCAGGAACCAATTCTTTTCCTTTCTGTCTTAGAGCCTCTGCAATGCTTCAAAGTACTGCACTATTCAATTCAGTTTAAATGCTAACACTGACTGGATTCTGGTTCATGGAAAAACAGCTTCCACATTCCGCCTAGATTTCAACACATCTAAGAATTGTTTAGCAAGCTGTGTTGAAAGGCTTTAACAGGGCAGCTAATGGGCTAACAGCTTATTTGAGGGGCTAGTCACCAAATTCCCCAGAAAACAAAAATCAGTGAAATCTGTTTCTCACTATCCAAACATTACCCTTTATCTCTGAAGCTGAAGCAATAAAAGACAAATTCTTGGAAGGAAATGTTCTGATTCCCTTCCCTTCTGGTTTGCCTGAGACTTAGAAAGAAAAATGTCTACTTCTGTAGCTTCCCAGCTGGCCTCCAGAGGCTGGAAGCTGAACAGCAATTCCCAGTTTCTAGATCCCACAGATCAACACGCCTGCATGGTTGTCAACAAACCAAACCAATGGCTTTGATGAATTGGTGAGAGTCTCTTGAGCTCCTCCGAGATACTTTAAAGGCCACTGGAAGTTTATACACTTAATTTATGGAGTAAGTATTAAAAGTGTACATGTGTTTTGTTAAGCAACAGTTTCTTAACTCTGTTGGACTCTGTGCCTGGAAGGACACTTAGTAATTTTAATTGCTTATAGGTTACCTCAGAATGCATACAATACATAAAGGTCACTTCAATGTGAACATGTTCTTGCACAGATCTTTGAGAAAATGATTTTAGTTTTTATTCTGAAGAGAGAAAAAAGCTTCTGAGATATTTTAAAAAGATGTGCCACTGCTTACAGTATTATTCTTTTTCATCAGTAACAAAAAACCAAAAATAAATTCCTTACAATAATCAGGCATCCGCTAAATCATTCTCTTTCTCTGTTCCCCGAATCCTCAGATGGAATTTCCTCCGCTTCATCATGTAAAAGTGTACCACATTTCAATGGAAAAGCAGAAGGAATGATGTCAAAATTTTAACTCCCCTATGCTAACATATTCTGAATACTAATTGTGCTTCTCAAAAGAGAATGATCTTTCCATTTTAGGGATGCTTGCAGGATGGAAATCTGAAGATGAACCCATAACCGTGCCTTTGCGGCTATTTACAATTAATAAGACTTCCACTGTGGCAAAGGGCAGACCATCAGAAAAAAGCAAACTACATCCTGCCATATCACAATTAAAATTTTAGTTGTTTTCATGGCCTCTGCAAGAATGCATCCACCTTTACATCACCACCATTTCTATTTGAATGGCTCCATTGCCCTTACGTTTAAGTCACAAAAGGATTTTTTAAATGTTCTCAAAGGTAGCACTGGAAAGCTTTAGTGCCATATTTCTGGCCACAACCTGCACAACAAAAGCTAGCAAGTATGTCTTACAGCTGTGCTTTTATCACCAATGAGGTAACAGGGTAAACTTTTTGTGATACATCTTTGTTAAGGACTTGCCAGGCCGTTGACTGAGAGAAAAATGAAAGCTGGTGAGTGCGAGGACATCGCTCAGATGGGGAAAGCAGATGAGAGATGGGTCCAGGGGAAGAGGCAAAATAAGGAGACGAAGGAAGCTAGACGGGAATGAAGGGCCAGTCAGTCACTGCCACTCAGAGGATTTGGACAGAGGCCTGGAGAGGACATGAGTAGTAATGCTGGCACACAGCACATAAGCAGTCAGGAGAGAAGGTCTCGGGTCTCAGTCTCATGCTGGAAAGAGAAGTCCCACAAAGGGAAGGAAAGCAAAGCCGGTTTTGATGAAGTCCTGGAAGTGATGTAGTGTGGATATGAAATAGAGAAGGCAGTGTGCTAAATACACTGGTAAGTTAAATTCTTTGGACCTAGAATAACAGGAAAAAGATAACATGGAAAAAGTGGGATAATGGAGAAATGAATGGAAAGGATGGCAGACAGAGGGAGTCAACGAACACAGCCTTCAGGCTTACCAGAAAAAGGTGTGCCACTCACTTTTATCCCAATGTTCTCCAGTGACATTATATGACAAATGCTTGCATGCCACTTGAAGTTCTTGGCTTGAGAATATGTGTGGTTTTCAGCATCTCCAATAGAGTTTTGTGGGAAGGTTTGATTTCATCTACTACAATCTTTCTCACCACAGCTCTGTATGACCAGGCTTCTTGTGGGGTGATATCAGACCAAAGAAACATTATGAGCATTCCTCTCTGCCATTGGCATAAAGACTATCATTATCAATATCCAACAAAGCGTAACCATGGAAACTCCGTATGTTCAGAAGCAAAATACTGGGCAATCTCTTAATCTGTGATGCAAACAGGAGTTTCAGTCTCCAGGTGCTACACTGGATGAGCTTAGCATTCTTGACTGCTTATGAAGTTAAGTTCTTCGTGTGTTCAACAATACATTTCTTATTTCACACACACACAAAAAGCTATAATTAGTTGGGTTATTAACATAATTTAGAATAATTTGTGGACCTGGAAAGTTGCCATAGGGTGTGGGTTGCATGCCATTTTAATAGATGGTCTATGGTATTTTTGGGTATCACTGATGCACTTTTTTTTGCGCTCACTGAAACAATAAAGGAGACAAAGAACATGCACTTAGGCATGACTTCAAATTTCAAAATCTAGTTTGATGGTAATCCACATCCTTAAAAATTACAGGCTACTATAATCTGAATTAAACCCAACACATGCACAACAAACTTCAGCTACCTCACTCAGCCAGCCAAGGAAGAGAACACAATGCTACTTTAGGAGGTGTGTGTTTAGCAGATTGGAAGCACTGCCCTCCCTTTTTGTGTAGAACTTGTTCTGCCAAAAGGAATGCAAAAGATAGGCCAAGTGGTGGGTGCCAGAAAGCAAAACTGGGACAGCACCCCCTAAGCCCCTCAGAGACACCACAGGAAGCCTTTCTCCTTTCCCTATGCCTCCAGTCCTTCTGTGAAGCTGCTTTTATGACCTTGCCTTCACAACTCAGACACCTAAATTTATAGATCTGGCACATCTGCTAAATAGGATTTGTACTACCCCTGTCTAACAACAGTGAGCTTCCCAGCACTAGGAAGCCATTTTACATTATTTATAACATTGTTGCTCCACATTGATGCCACCAAGTTTCCATCTTCAATTTCATGGCATGAGCAAAAGGACAGAGATTTTCCTTCCATCTACTGTTGTGAAACACTATTGGCAGCCACTCTACTTTTTTTCTCCATGACGGCAATTGCCAGATTTCATAAGCAATGAGAGGGTTGCTATGTTACTTTTGACCCTGACTCTTGTCTTCCAGATCTTCTCTCTTGCATGCAAGTTTTATTAACGTCAACAGCCCAAGAAATAATAAGAAATCAGACTAATATTAGGTAAAATCACATAATCTTATAAATAAACATTACTTTGTAAAAGGCTTTGAACAGATGTGTTTTTCTAAGATGACATTTGTAGTCACAGTCCTACAAAATAGTGTTTTTTTAATGAAACATTGAGTAATTGAAGATTGATAATTTAGAAGAGTCATTGCCCTTTACATGGAATTTATGATGTTGCAAGAGCTTTCAGATCCAAAAGCTATAGTACAACGCAATAATCACTGACAATCTTTTTACTCAGCACAGAATTTCCTTATTAAAAGAGTAGCTAGGAAAGGGTCTCCATTTGAACAGAGAAGAAAACTGTCATTGACTTGGTTGCACTAGGGGTCCCAAGCTGCTAATGTCAGAACAAAAATGAAACTGTTTGGAAAGTTATTTTGTGGTCATCGATCACAAGCCATCCTACAAGAAGTCCCTGAGGAAAGTGTATGAAAGGACTTCTAAATGAAACTGCCTGTTTGGACAGAAAATTATACAGGTTCCTTCTCCTAAGATGACGCAAACTAAACCTGCTATCTACTTGCTGAACATTTACTGCAGCTATTGCTTCTATGTGAATGATACAGGGAATTAATTTACCATCATGCTGTATAAATTACCATTACTGCTGTCACAAAATTGCGTGACAGGGATTGTGATAACCTGACATGCACAAATTGTGAAAGCTTATTTTTTAATGATGACCTCTGCATAGGTACCTTTTTAAGAGAAACAAGTTGTGGGCAGATCTTGTCAATGAACAGTATTATTTTTAGTTTAATACTCACAACTTCTTTGGTTCTATAACAACTTTTTGGAGTCTAAAACAGAAGATGTTAAGTAATTTCTCCCCCTCTCAGACAAGGTCAAAGGTCTCAAGAGCTAAACTTCATTTTCTGGGAGTAAGAATAAATTAATGTGGATTCCTATGCCACACAGTGACATTAAGAATCAGCGTTACAGGAACAGTGTCAAAGAGAAAACCTGAAATAGGAAACATACTCAACTGAGACAGAGTTCTCTGGCATTACTGAGATTGCTTCTTGATAATTATGCCTGTTTTCAATATCTTCAAAAGTTTTCCAAAGATAATAAAGAAGTCTGAGGAAAATTAAATAGCATTGTTCTCATAGCAAGGCCACTTCAGTCAGCGATTTTAAATGCTACTTCTCACAGCAAAAATACTGCTTCTCAGAAATCTCTAAACCAACTGCAACTTACATGAACAAACAGTAAACCCACATTGGAGGCTGATTAGATTCTACTAGTAACTCTGCAGAAACTAAGGGATGTGAAAGTGGGAAGTCTGTATTTTTTACAATCCATCTCAAATAGTTTCTGTTTAAAGTAGGAATCCAGTCTTTGTATTCTCCCTGTATGGTTAAGGGAGAGAAATACCCTCCCCTAGAGAACAGAATCTCTCTCGGATGTGTGACATTAAAAGCACAGAGACAATGTTATTATCCCTCAATTACCTCAACCTCTTAAGATGTTTGTTGGTGAACTACAATTTTTCCAACATCATGTCAGAGGAATGTTTTTTGAAAGATGATTAAATACATTCACTGTGCTGCATAACAGCCAGCTATCATGTCAGTTTTATGTCTCACACACAAAAACTGCTTCAGCATCACAGACCTCTTTAGTTCTGACTCCACGGAGAGACGAGAGACAAAATAGAAACACTATAGCCATTTTGGATAAAATAAAGCAAGCCACTTCTATAGGCTGTCATGAGCAAGAAGGCAGGCAGTTTGTCTCCTGGTTAGACTCATCCAGTCTGTGGCAAATAGTGCAAGTGACCCAATCAATTCTTAATAGAATCACAGAATGGTTTGGGTTGCAATGGACCTTTAAAGGCCATCTAGGCCCAACCCCCCTGCAGTGAGCAGGGACATCTCCAACCAGATGAGCTTGCTCAGAGCCCCGTCCAACCTGGCCTTGAATGTTTCCAGGGATGGGGCATCGACCACCTCTCGGGGCAACCTGTGCCAGTGTTTCACCATCCTCATGGTAAAAAATCTCTTCCTAATATCCAGTCTAAATATACCCTCTTTCAATTTAAAATCATTACCTCTTGTCATATCGCTACAGGCCCTATTAAAAATTCTGTCCCCGTCTTTCTTATAAGCCCCCTTTAGGTACTGAAAGGCCGCAATCAGGTCTCCCCACAGCCTTCTCTTCTCCAGGCTGAACAGCCCCAGCTCTCTCAGCCTTTCCTCACAGGAGCGTTGCTCCAGCCCTCGGATCATTTTTGTGGCCTCCTCTGGACCTGCTCCAACAGGTCCATGTCTTCTAATACTCTTCTAATATTGAAAATAGAAAAAAAGATAGACTTCATGAACAAATTGTGAAAAAAAAATGTGAAAAAATATTACTGAACAGTCATATGACTCAGAGACTAGGAAAAGAGACTAGAAAAGTTAAACTATGACATTCCTGTCCTGTGCAAAGTATAACACGGACGAAACCTGCTGGTTCTGAGAAGTTATGAAATGCAGTAAAGGGAACAACGATGTCAAGACTACTTCTGATGAAAATGAAAAATTTCTAAGTGTAATATAGTGGCACCGTGGAACAAAAAGCAGATTAGCAAAAGACTTGGCACTTAGACCTGCAAATTACAAAACACAGCAGAAAAGCTGACAAATCTACCTCATTCAGAAAGTGCAACAACTACACCTAAAGACTATATCAATGTTTCCTCCCAATCTGTAAAGGACTTTCAACCTACTGTTCTCTGCCTTCCCTGTCACCAGTATCACTGGTGACCACTTAACCCTTGGGGGTGCCTCGCATTTATATGTTCATGTCAGTCGATGCAAGTACCAAGAAATATAGGTATCAACTATCTCTTAAAGTTGTTGCCTTTTATTTTGGAGGTATGTAGAACCTTTCCTCGGCTTTTAGCCACCACACTTCATTATAACAAGTAGACGCTATTTCTGAGCTGCCATGTCAAAACTTCATAATGAAAGCTGGAAGCATAGCACTGAGGGTGTCAGGCTTGCTGGCTGTGTTGTCCACAGGGACTGCAGTCCAGAAGCACACGAAACTAGAGAAAACAAAGTGATTAAAACTACCTGCATGTTGAAGGAAGTGGAGAACAGAGAAGATGGATGGCATAGAAGGTTTTTGACCCTTCCCTCAGGACTCTCCTGCGTGAGAAGTAGGCTGAGCCCTTCCTTTGGGCAGCTGCAATAGGGATGCAATGGGAAACATGAGCTGAAAACTGAACAAATAGAAGAATTCCAGAAGAAATACCATGTCAAAAACTAATGGTAATACTTTACACTGAGAGAATGAGTACAGAGTCCTGAAGTATATTTGACTTATGTGGTAACTACACCAGTAAATATCATAGGTAGGGCTTCATAATAATTACATGCCCTTGCAGCTCACCTGATAATTACTCTCAATTCTATCTCTGAGTATTCACCATATCTCTGCTCAGTGGGCTGGAAGATCAGATGGGTATATAATTCAATGGTATTTTTCAGGGCTAAACCCTACTATTACATGGTGCAATACTTACCATGAATCATCACCAGTATGGTCTATACAGATGTTGGTTAAGAGTAATAAAATTCCATATGATTGGAGACCTGAGTTCAAATGCAACAGATACATCTGAATTTTAAAAGTAATGCCCATGAATGTTGCATTCCCTTTTTAGGCATGCTTTCAACGAATTTCACACAGATAATTAGCTGACAAAAGTGTTTGCTGAAACAGCAAATTTGAAGCTGGAATTACACATTATTTATGAAAAAAAAATATTTTGAGTGTATGTGAACAAGAATTCAGATGTAAGCTCTGATTTTCAGAAATGCATTTGCCCACTCATGGAAAAGTCATTTCTTGCACGATCTGTGCTTTTAATCAGAAATCCATTTTACATATAAAGAAATTGTGAGCAGCTGCCCACAAAAAAAGCTGTAGATGAAGATGTATTCAGATAAAGTTGTGCCCTCAAAGGCTGCTCTACTGGACTGTGTACAGGAATACTTCTCAGGAAGCCTGATCTCTTCCAGTCCCTGGAGGAAATTCACTGCAGCTCCTGTGCCTCTGTTTCCCTCTTTGGTCTCTTCCGCCTACTTAGATAGAAAGCTCTTTGCTTCAGCTCTGTGCTTGCTCACTGCCCGAACGAACGGGCCTAGCAATACAGATCCAGGAACAGACCCACCGCTGCTAGTCATCATTGTAACATAAATGATGAAGATATGACTTCTAATGGAGCATCTACATGTGGACAGAAAAATTGGATGCAATCAAATAGCCTGTTCTTTATGAACAAAGGCTCTGAGCTGTAACTAGTGGAGAGACTAAGCCTCCTCTTCTGTGCTGCTAATCATTACTACTACCAGATTGCAGCTGGGCCACTGAATCCAAATCAACTTCCTTTAACTGCCCATGATCTATAACCAGGGAAAGAATCCCTGCCAAGGAGTTTAGTAACGATGATCAAAAACATCCGGCTAAACCTTTTCCAAAGAATAACACCGTATTTTGTTCGAAAAATAATATAAGTTTTTCTTTTAAGCATTTAAAAAGATCTGCCTCCCAGAAATGAAAAACAATGGTTTTCAGCAACAAATTGAAAGTGTAGAGAAAAAAGGCCATGGAAACAGTTGTACTTTGCAAGCTTAACTTGAAATACTGGAACGTTGCACAGTTTTTGACAAAATGTTCATAAGCACAAAGCACGTTGTAATTTTGTAACCAGCCAGTTCTAGGTCTGAAAGTCCAAATGGGTTTTCTGCTAATTATTTGATACAATTTCTGGGGGTGGGAGACATGTCCTTCCAAATGACACCCCCTCCAAGCCCAAGTGAATTTGCTGTCAGGACATGAGAGGGATTATTTTAGCCTGGAGATAGCATTTTGAAGAGAGATATCAGAGATATTCACAACCTGACTGGACACAGCCGTGAACAACCTACCCTAGCTGATCTTGCTTAGAACAGAGGGGTTGGACTAGGTGATCTCCAGAGCTGCCTTCCAGCCTCAATTATTCTGTGATTCTGTGAAAATTAAGAGATTCTATTGCCATGTGGAGCTCATGGAACTTGTGCTATGCTTTACTGACATGTGCAAGTCCTACTGAAACAGATATTAAAATAATAAAATAAGAAGTGTTGACTGCAAATCTTTAAAAAAATAAGATTTCTGAAGGTGGACTTGAACACATTTCACATAATCTTGATGAAGAGAAAAAAACACTGTGCATAAAGCTGCGCTATAGACTGAATATATCTATATATCTATGTGCCTTCTTATGCAAGATGTATAATGTATTTTCTCTTTCTTCTAATAAGCCCTTGTCACAGTATGACATGCTGGTAACATCCCAGTCTTTCAGCTAAGACTGGAAAGGCTGGAAAAAGATTAAAAACTTGCTGCCTCTGGATTTAAGGGAGATAAGGATGGCTCTCCGGGATGCAATATCTAAGGCACAGGCAGTGCAGCCTTCAAAAAGAAAAGCCAAACGTGGAGAGTTTCAAAATAATTTGTATGCTATTTTAGAATTTGCTTTGTAAATAAAATAAAATTATTGAAAGGGAATAGAAAAGAACTTCACATAGTACCCTAGTCTGGGAATGTGAAGAAGTAGTGCAATACATACTCCGAAATCTTACCTCCTCTCCTTCTATCCCCCTCTGAACTACGAACTGATCACTGTATGGGGTGACTCCACTGTAAGAGTTCGTAAAGAAATTTACCCTAATTACTGAACAAGATTTTTTAACTTCAAGGTCATTGGGGAACAGTTTCAGTGTTGTGGAGCCAGACACGATTTTTTCCCATGTTCATTCAGGGGCAATTTTAGAAGCACCTACACAAGCTAGGTGTCTCCCAAAATCTTTTTTCTCCCTCCAGGTCAGTGTTGGACTTCTCAAAAAAGACAAATCTGGACAAAGCAGCACAGCACATTATTCTGACTTGGTTATGTACATTTATTTTGAGGTACTCCTAAGGTTACAACTGTAACATAGATCCAGAGAACACTATTTTAGCTCCACCATTTCACACACATCCCCACCTGCCTACCTACATATCTATCATCACATCATCAGAACACTAATCATAGTAAGTCTTGCTGTCCTAAAATTATCGAATAATTTAGGTTGTAATATGCCGTTAAAGATCATTTGTTCGAAGCTTCAAAGTTAGATGGGGTCTTGCATTGTTGGGTTTTGCTTTGCTGAAGGTACCTATTTCTTTGCACAGCAAGAACCATGTTATGCTTGGTGAAATGGCTTTTTTATACATTTGAAAACTAATTCTGAGGATTTTTACAATAAAATCGTCAGCCATTTGTTGTGTAATTACTGCTGAGTTAATGTTGGTGATACTCGTCACTTTTATTTTTGCCACCTTAGCAACACATTTTTATTTAAAAAATCTAATTAAAAACCAAGTTTTCTGCATGGAGGAGATACTGAAACGATATCACCTGAAGAACGATCACCAAACTCTCTCTCTCTCTTTTCTGCCACTGGAGATCACCACCTTATCACACTTTCTTCCCCTGCTCACCACAGCCAATGTTTCCCTCAGTGCATCTAGCCAAACGTGGAACAGTTGTGCTCAGGTCATATTTACTTTTGAACATTCTTGTTTCTGTTCCAGACCTGAAGATTTTACATGCTCAAAGCTTGCCAGGTTTTCCATGTCTGTCACGTAAATCTGAAAAAATACTCTCTCTGCTGAAAACACCTACCTTTCTTCTGCTGTTAGAGGATCCCAGCTAGGACTGCCTTACTGTTCTAACAAGACATCTTCAAGACACTGTGAAGTCCTCCAGAGTTTGGGTAGATCCTCAGCTTTAAGATAATTTCACAATTTGTTTAAATTTCAATATAACGTAAGTTCTCCTTGTTAACACTATTTTAAATCCTCCCTGTACTTTGCTTAGAAAAAGGATGGAGAGAGTTTCGACACCTGACTCCAGTCAGCTCCCGTTTCTGCAAGCTAGGGCATGGCCCTCAGACGCCTGGAAATCTGCCAAAGCAGCTGTCATCGGGGGGGAGCTCAAGTGCCCCTTGCCTATGGTTAAGCTCTGCTTGTGCGGTGATGAAAGTCAGAGATAGAAGAGATCCCCAGGTGTGAAAAGAACAGATATTTGCAATTGATCATCATACTTTAGTAGCAGATCCACACTTCCCTACCCTTGGTGCTACACTGGATTAATGACCAGGAAATATGAAGAGCTATTATTCAAAAATGAAATGCCGTACTGGGGGAGAGAGGGTTCTTTTCTATGTCCTATCTATTTGTGGGATATTCACTTCCAATTTTTTCTTTAATCTATTCCAAATACTGGGTCAAATCTATGTGCATGTGATAAGAAACTTCCACCAAGTGAACATAGGCTGTGGGAAGAGCTTTAGTCTCCATATCTAGTCATATCTATTGTTTATGTAGTGGAAGAATCAAAAAAACAAACAAAAAAACAAAAAAAAAGACACTATTTCTCTGTGCATATGTGCCTAGGTATTTAGCCATGTACAGAACTGGCTCAGTGGGAAACTTTTCCTTTATGACTACATAAATCTTTTTCATTAAAATCAGAGTTATTTATGCCTAGGACTACCTGTGCTTGCACCAGACCTGGTGGGCTAGAAGAAAACCCTGCCAAGACCACAGACTAACCCAGCTCTCGAGGGATTCCTAGTTTGCCATAAGGAGTGGCTTAAGAAAGCAGTTTTTTGAAGTCAGGTTATGAGTCCCCGTGGGTCTCCTGTTTATTTTATAACGGAAAAATTCATGCTACCTCTTTACCATATAACCCAACACACACAGACAAGAGGAAAGGCTTTGAGAAATTTACAGAAACTTATCTCTGAAAAATGCAGAATCTGGTACACCTCGCTCATGCTGTTGCATGTCGGTTAAAGAAAGACAACTCCCTAAGATTTTGTCCTGAAGAGTATCGTTCTAGGAATGAAATACAACAGTAGACACTGAAAATACAACATTCATAAAATCCTGAGCAAATATTTGTGCTAATGAAGGTTAAGGAGTTGTCAGCCCTGAAAACTGTAGTCCTCTATTTATCGACAGACTAATTTCAATGCAGGCAGCTGGAGTGGAAGCTTCCCTACACTGGCCTGCCAATGCTTTCAACCTTGACCTAAAGAGACCCTCTCTAGAAGCAAGAAATAATTCATTCTTTGTGCTTGTTTGGCCCTGGATTTATTTCAAGCAAAGGCTGCCAATTCCACTGAATCTGTACACAGTGGTTTTATAATATGGTCTACAGTCAATTGGGATCTGAACTGGGACCACCTAAGTCATTCCATTAAAACAACATGCTGTCGTAGAAGCAGAGTGCTGGGAGCAAAAGGCCAGAGCTGTTATCCACTTCAGCTTATTTTTGTAATTGGAAGGTGGTTGCAAAGGAGGGAAAGCAAGCTGAGTCACACCTAATCGCCTTGAAAATTGCATAATAAAAATTAGGAGAAAAGGTCACAGAGCACTAGAAAATAGTTTGTACCTTTATATACTTGCATCACCTATTCTTTTAAACACAAATATTCCCTATTCCTTTTATGAAATGACTTGCATTCTTCTCGATGTCAGAATTCACTTGCTGTAAGCTTCCCGAGTCCGACGCAGCATCCATTAATAACAAGTAAAATTATCTCCATTGTCTGAGACAGCGATTTATTAGCTCCTTTTTTATTTAGGCCAGCTTTCAGAAATGGATGTGTCACTATTTCAGGATCTAACTTTTGGTTCCTGCTCAAGGAATACAGTCTTCAGCAATTACTAAGCACTCTCCTGAAAAGCAGTTCACTTTACACAAGGCTGTAGCCAACCAGACTCACAGGCACACCTGTCACTTCTGAACAGCAGCAATTCAGATGGCCCCAATCTGAAGCCCTGTACTGCTTTTTCTTGAAGTTGTTGGCAAAACTGTTCAATCAGAGATGGTGTCAAAAGACATTAGACAAACAGTATTTGTGTCAGTCTCCAATATAGCCTTAAATTTATGCGTCCTCAGGTGAGCACAGAAAGACAAATTTTCCACTGTTCAGAAGGGTGAAGAGTTTACTTGCATTATACCCATGCTGTCTGCTTTAGGAATGCACCTGCTACTCCAAAAATGCCAGCTGAGAACATAGTTCTGGTTTATGAGACTCATTCCTCCTGCAGTTAGAAGTTAATTTCACTGCTGACACTTGTAAAGCACAGGCTCATTTCATGCTATGACTAGAAGGAGAAAGAATCAGGTGGTACAAAAAAAACTGAGTTATTTGCAAAAAAATGCTTTATCTGCATGATTTGTGACAACATCTTTTGCTTTTGGAAGTATGCTCATCATAACCTGCTAGAGCTAACTAAATCATATGACAGGAATTTGTAAAGCAAGCAAGGTAACACCACCCTCCAGCGGAATAGCATGAAGAGAAAAACTCTTGGAAACTAAACAAAAAACTCAGTGGTTGTGTGTTTAATCCTGATAAATTCAACACAAAGATGCACTTTGTGTGCATCAGTGGTGCTGGATTAATCCCATAATTTGCTCAGAAATACACAGTTCAGATGGGATTCTTACCAAAAAGAGAAGGAAAATTTTTCCTTTTTTATTTTTCAGATCACTTCTATAGTTCCTTTCTTCAGAACTGATTAGGTGCATGACAGAGGCCTTAATACTATCTAGAACACAAGCTACTACTACAGTCAGAACACAGCTCTATTAATTTTCCTTTGATTTTATTTCACGGAAAGACAACTGTGCTAACTTTCAGCAAAGAATCATATTGATATTGTACTGAATTATTTTAATGGAGTAAAAGTAAGTACGCTTCTAGAAGTTTGCAAGACTGGACCTAAACCAATGACCTAGTAAAAGGATAACTGAAATTTATTTCTGTAATTCAAACGAGTGAACAACACCCTAACATGGCATTTTTAACAACATATTTCCATTCCTTTTCCCTGTTATTCAGGCATCCTGACACAGTTAACAAGTTCTGCTACTCGTATTTTCCACCTCATATCAGTACAGAGCTGGAGCTTTGATGCTTAGTCTAATTCCTTCCTCTTGCCTCACCCCACACCGGTATCCACTTAATGTCCCAGGAAAGCCATACAACTGTAGAGTACATTGCAGAAAACAGTGTACTTATACTGAAAGTAAGACCACAATAGCAGATATGGAACTGTTAGGCAGCATAGCATGAAGCAGCTGGAAGGAAGAATTACCAGCCGCAAGGAGAGTAGAAAGGACCAAAGTGATATGACCGCCTGGTTAGCCGTAACCGGGCAGAAACGATCACTATATCTTTGAAGAAAGGGAGAAAAAGTAACCTTTTTGTACTACTGAGTGCAACAAAAATAATCCTACTTAACAGTAAGCCACCCATACAAAACAGAACTTTATGTCAATTAGTCTATTCGGAGAGAGGGAAATAGAGTCACAAATTTTTTTCAGCTACACTCAATACTTCCTTTGAAACCTATTTGATGTTTTACTAAACAAGTTTTGGCTTTTCATTATTCAGAAATCTCTCTAGTGCTTCATACTTTGTGTATGTTTCCCTTACTACTTTTTCAAACACAGAACACCATGTAATCTTCAAGCAAGCAAACTCCCACTATTTCCTATGGCTCTCTGACAGACATCAGCATGAATCTACATTGTTTTGGATTCACTGCTAACAAAGGCTGAATCAAGATTAGGAAGAAACATCCACTTTTACTCATTATAACAAATCTGGGCTGGCTTGCACATGCTGGGAAGTTTAAACTATAGATTTCACATCCTGAGGAAAAAAAATAAATTCAAGTACTGAAAGAAAACCCCAGTCAAAAAGTACCCAATGCTCCTCACCTTCCCTTGTGTACATGGACCCCCTGCTACAAACTCACAGCTAGTAGCAAAACCTTACTGCATTCTGATAACCAGTCAATCAATGGTTGGATATGGGTGGCAAATGGTGTCACACGCAAGTAAAATAACTAGCTTGGTTTCACTGTTGGCTGTATTTCCAGGTTGAGGATTAACTAAGCTGCTGATCAGTTCAGGGGAGACTGGGTTAACTGCAGCATCACATAGTATTGCATGCTCACAAGGTCGTCTTCCACCAGAAGCAATCTGCCCATTTTTGCATGCTGGGTTGTTAATAAGATTGACCGTACCTGAACTAACTTCTGCAAAGGTACTCACAAATCTTTGTACTGAACTTGTGATTGCTCTGGAAGGGTTTATGGGCTTGTGCCCAACACGGTGTGAATGCACAGGGCGGGCCAAGCAGTTCACCTGAGCCTGGAGGACCTGGTGAAGTAACTTCCTCGGCCTCCAGTGCAACAGCGACATTAGAGTGAGGGGGTACCATACAGGTCTACAATACCATGAAGGAATGTGTCAGAGTGCACACAAACCAACAGTTCTCTTTCTCTTACTCCCTGGGATCAAGAGGCCACCAAATGGAGGGAGCAGGAGCCAGGATGAGACAAATGGGAGGTGGCAGTTCTTCAGACAAGAGGCAGCAGGCGTATGAGGATTGAAGGGTATGTTTGGGGAGACCCACTCATGGCTAAAAAGCAGGGAAACCACGCAGGCTTAGGAAATCCCCCTCAGCTGGAAACAGTGCCAGGAAAGTAGCACGCGTGCCTGCCCTGCTTTTTCTCTTCCCTAGATAGATACTTCTGGCTATTACTGGAGACAGGACACCACGCAAGATGGACCTGTACTCTGAAGGAGTACTGCTGTTCTTACTGTCTAAGAAGAGTCCCTCTAGTGCGTTCCCAATGGCCAACATACTCTGTTTTTTTCCATTATTAACAGATTATTGCATTCCACACTTCTCCTGGATAAGGAAGAAATTATTTTACTTCTAAGGCAGATGAGACATCTTAAGCACTCTCCTTTTTAGCTTCTCTGCTCCTCATTCCACAGAAATAAACTGGCAAGTAAGCACAGCTCACACACTTGCATATCTGACTCCCCTTTACTTTTATCCAACAGCTTTCTGACTTAAAACCAGACCACTTTTTTAGATCACTAAGGGTAGGCTAGACTCATAATACAGAACGCAAAGTTAGGTATGTGTATCGGAAAATACAGGCATTTATTTTTTAAAAGGCTAAGTTGCAAGAGTTTAGAGTAACTTTAAACAAGTTTTTACCATATAAAATAAAATTTAGGGTGCAATGTAGTTTTAGTTCAGAATTCAAAATTTCTTTTGAAGTTACTTAGTGTGAGTTTAATTGCCACTGAGACAAATATTACATGCATGCCATACATTTTACACATCTGTGCTTAGATCCATAATATTGGTGGAATAAACCCTTGTCCTTGCTGCATGTAATACCAGTGTTCCTGGTGGCCTTCTGGACGTGCTTTCTGCTCTCCGCTGAGAGCCTCAGCTCCTGAACTCAGGTGCTCCGAATCATTTCTTGGTTAGAGTTCACAGTCACTCCTATTCCCAGGCAGAGCCTAAACGCTGAAGCTTTGGAGAATCTCTTTCCCTCATATCTGTAAGGGGGGTGGCTTTGTGCATCAAGTCTAAAACACTCCTGGTTCTTGTTTCATTTAAGTTCAGCAGGTATTTTTTGCAGTTTTCTTGGTAAAATGGAGCATCAACGGTTTCATTTAAAGACAATCAAAATAATTTTTAAATCTGTAACTATTTAAGGTATTTTACCCATTTTCCCCTAAAATCTAAATTAAATGTATGTGTATTTAATTTTGAAACACTGTTTCTCTGTCTGAATAAGTTTTCTTATTTCTCTGTGAATTTGCTCATCATTCCAGATTAGGTAAACATGATTTTTCAACTGATGAACCGTTTGTCTGTGAAATCTTACCTGACGCCAGTAGTGAAGGCTAAAAATCTAGTGGGCTGGGAATCCGGAGGCAGCATCCTCTGCCTAGGGAGGCCAGCCGAATACAACGCTTCCCTGCCTGTAAAGTCGGGATACATATCTTTTGTCTGTATGAATGGCAAGGGAGAGCCTCAGCCTCTCTGTCTCTCTCTCTCCGTATAGCGTAGTTAACTCAATAGACGCTGACCTCAAAGCTACCGTAATACGAACTAAGACTAGTTTTCCACAAGCACTTCAGTAATGCCGCCTAAATGCATGTTTTGGCCACAGTACCATCGACAAAACACATGCATAGTATTTGAGATTTGCACCACTTGTATCGCAGTTACCACAGTGAAGTAAGTCTTTTAAGAAGCTTAGTGGTATGAAAAGAAAATAGCATCATCTTGTTCAATGCCAGCTCCTCTGCTGAAATATTCATCACCTAAGTGATAGTTCTGTGCTTTTTCACAGTGTAAAACGCACAAGCTTTGCCACTGGCAGACTATGTTCTTAGTATGCTTAAACCTGTGTAGAGCAGCCATAATTATTACGTGTGGATGGCCAGAAATTGTAACAAATTTTAAGAGAGCATATATTTTTGTTCAAGTTATGTATAGAATTTTTAAAAAAGAAAATTAAGAAAATCTCAGAAGTAAAAAATGCAAGCCTAGACACCTGAACTTTTCAAGTAGCCATTATTTTAAAATAAAATGCATCTATAGTTATCAAATAAATGAACTGATGTTTATTTTTATTACTTGCTACTATTGCTACAATTTGTTATTATTATTTAATGGATATTTGTTATTATCTTGTTTACAAGGAGATGATGCTTGTGCAATTGTGCTCTCTGTCCACCTGTCAGTCCTTTCACTTAATCACTTTTGAATCCACTGGGCAATCCCAGCTCACTTAGCTAGAGGGTAGAGGTATCAAAGATAACTACATTCCTATAAGCTTTGCAAAAATCGGCAACTAAGTAAAGAGGAGAGAACCAGACTGCTACTGCCAGCAGGGAAAGGCTGCAACCTCAGCGCAAGAGCTACCCGCTTCACCTGGCATGCCACCCGCTCTGTTAGCAAGCAGGAAAAAAACAGGACTTACTGACAAAAGCACTGCTGAGAACCCATCACAGCACACATGGCTTCCATCTTCATAGGAGATCAGGAACCCAGGAGGGGCATAGTTGGGGTCAAGGTCATAAAGGAGAGAGCAGTAGCAGAGCTTATTATGGTAGCGTGTGGGCATGGGTAGGGAGAAAGTGTTCCACTGTCCATGAGACAACAAGTCCCAAACCACAGTTATTTTCTGACTCCTGAATCATTCTTGATAACACAACCATAAGGAAGTTTCTTTATAGACACAACCTGAGCAGTTCTACATAAGAAATCTGCAGAAGTAACACTAGCAGAGTGCTTCACTAGATAAGCTCCTGGATGAAGTGAAAAGTTAAGGCAACTTCTCAAAAAAAAGGAATCGATGAGCAGAACTTGGGAGAGTGTGTGTGATATTAGATAAAAGGATTAATTTCAAATAAAGCATTCTGTTACATCCTCCTTGGTCATTCTGTATCCATAAAGGAGGTAAAATTTATCTTACCAGAATGACCAGTCTTTTGGTATCTGTCTTTCCTTTAAAGCCTGTTAATCGCTCTGCTGCTTCCCATGATGCAGCAGTTAAGGGTTCAAGTGTCATCACAGATGCCCACACAAACCTAGATAACATGAAGAAGATTAAATTCACAAGCAGTTTTCCCTTGAAAGGGCACTGACCCAATATGCTGCCATTTGTGCTGCTGCCAAAAAATCCTGCTCATTTCAGGCCAATGCTCTAGAGATCCGCAGGGTCAAAATCTCGTGGCTTCAAGATACAGTTTCAAGTGTTGCATGAGATCTAAAGAGATCCAGAAGACTGCACCTCTCTGCAGAACTGCCTTAGCTGCGCTCTGCCCTGAATCTCACTATCTGCCCTGACTTGGCTCTAGGGATTCTCCAAGGCATGCTATAAACTCCTGGCTTTGCTTGGATATGTAGGAATTGAGACTGAGCTTGTGATTTGGTAAGAGGATGAAGAACAGTGCTTAGACTGGGCAGGTTTCACCGCTGTTACAATAGCTATCCTAAGCACCTGACCGCGTTTGTTTATTGGTGCACTCTTCGTACTCTGACCATGAGATTTAGGGACAAGGGGAAGTCTTACTGTAGGTCAGTTCAACAGCGATCATTCTGGATCTGCAGTCTTTCACAGCTGGGGACAGAACACTAGGGTTATCTGGGAATTTTATTTAAGATCTCCACGACTTCAAGGATCGAGGCAACTGGTAATGGCCTGGATTTTTTTCTTTTTCTTACTGTGGTAAGTTACAGTTATGCTTTTGGGGTTCTACCACAAGTTTTGAGCTTGTTTTGCTGACAAGCATTTTGCGGCTGGTGGTATTTAGTTGCACCTGAACAGATGTTCTCGAAACCCTTTTGAACTATGTATCTCTTGCAACTGATTTCGGTTGATGGCCCTGGTGGTCTTTTCTGGCCTTATATTGCTATATTCCCACTATTTGTTGACTGAGGTTGCTCAGACAATTCAATGAGGTGTCATGCTACAGAAGTCCCTAGAATCTTAAAAAAAAAAATAAATCTAAAAGCTTTGTAAGAATAAAAGGATCAATGTGTACATGAAAAAACTGTAGGTGGCAACTGCAACGGTAGTTAAACACAAGTAACTCCATTAGTTACTATGCAAGTATATTTCTTTTTGCAAGTATATTTTTCCTTACAAATTTTCTAATCAATCAATGTAGAAATTACTTAATAATGCAGTTGTGCTACAAAAAAACCCCAACCCAACAACCAAAGCAGAGCCTTGATGTGAACAAAATTTTAGATCTATGAGATTTTTATTTTATTTTGAAATATCTTGCTCTGAGATTGATTAAAACATTCATTGTTTCAAGGCACGATGTTTGATGTTTGTAAAGCATGTTAGACAGATACTTACATGCTTTATATTAAAAAGGCAATGACTGGCTTCACAAAGAACCATACAAATACCTTTTTAATTGAAATCTTTCCATCTCCCTTACTTCCAAGTCCCCAAAGGTACCAAGCTATGAATTTCAATGAGGGCTTTGCAAAACAGAATATAATTAGTGCTTCTCTGTCAGTCTTTCTCCCATCAGTCACCTAACCATTCTTGTTTCTACAGTGACACGTAACAGCAATTTAATATCATACAAAAGAGCAACATTCTTTAACAGATAACGAGATTCTGAAACATATCAGTGCAACCTGATTTTGGTATGGCTGTTTTTCAAACCCATATGGAATAGCATCTGTTTTTATTATTGAGGTAGCAGACCTTTATTCATCCAAAAAAAAAAAAAGTCATTCTGTACCTGAAGGAACCAAAGCCTTCAACACATAGCTACAAAGCATAATCTGAAAATTAATCCCTTGTTTTAGAAATGCATTGCTGAGTAGTTCCTTGTAATGAAAGCAGTCTGTTCTATCGCTATTGCATTTCAGCTTTCAATCTAAAAGTATCACCATGAAAAATTGTGACTAAAGCTGAACCACAGCAGATGATGCAGTTGGACAGAGGACAGTTTTTTGACCAGCTTGCAGACAGTCTGCAGTCTCTTTTGGCTGAATGTTAATTGGTAAGTTCTCTCCCTAGCTGAAGAAGCCTCTTGCATCCCATGCCAAGTAAACCTTAACACAGCAAAGTTCACAATTAGCACCTTCTACAACATCTGGCTAAAAAGGAGATGGGCCACTAAACCTGGCTTCAGCAGTTGATCATGTTATCCTCTTTCAGTAGGACCACAGCAAGGTGATATACCCAGGCTCAAAACCTTTAGTGCTTAGGAAATGCTAATGCTACGCTACAAAAAACTTCAGTGCATTACCTAGATTAGGCACATCAGACATCCCCTCCATTTTCTACACTGGCTTGCCACTGAAGTGTCATCAAATTCTGGTTTCTTACCTTAAATGACTTCTACACCAAGTTTCTCATCACCTTCAAATGAATTAAAAAAAAAAAACTACTGTGAATGCCCCGGCTAAAAACTCACTTCTTCATCAAAGTGTGAATCTCCCTGAGAAAGGTGAAGTTGGTTTATGACAGAGACACATCATTCCTGGAGGTGAATGGAAGAAGGGGAAATGAATTATGAGATCTTGTACATGCTTCTAGTGGAAAAGATGAGAACACAAACAAGCAATATACGATAGAAATAACTGATACTGATGATGCAGATTAATATTTCAGTATTTTTATATTAAGATTATTATGATACAGCAGCACATATGGAATGGAATAGCATCACAGCAGACTAATGCTGCTTGATCTACACCCTGGAAATGTAAGTTCAACTCTTGAAGTAACCTGTAGAAAGAGATCATTCAGATGAATGTTCCCATATGAAGTCTTTAAACTAATTTCAACATGACTGACAATTTCTTGCTCAGACAAGGGGTCAGAAATGGAGTAAAAGGGATGCTACCAGCAAATAAGAATGAGGAATTTTTAGAGGTGTGATGAAGGGTATTTATTCACGCTACATCTACCTTTTCATAATATTTCTCCTCCTTTCAAATACCTTCTTAACTACACTAAAAAATTCAGAAACCAGAAGATGAAAGCAGTAAATTGTTTTTCAACATCTCATGGCAGGCAGAATTGGGAAAAGATGTGGTAGCATTCAGAAATAAGACCCATGAAGAAATCTGACAGTATCACATGACTTGCTCATTCCGATACACCTTTCTGTTCTCACTCTTGGCTACAACTCGTGAGTCAGTATCAAGACACTAATTTTGGTAAAGAGGGAGCAGAGAAGAAAATGAAACTAGCAGTAAAAGCCACAAGGCACCACAGGAGGGTGCTACACACAGTCACTGCATTCATCTAGAAGGAACTGTTGAAGGCAGCGTGACTTTATGCTTTCCACAGAATTTGAAAGCAGGAATAAGTCCTTTTCCCTCATAGCATCTCAGAGTGAATCCATTTACTTGTAATCAGAGACTCAAAACAAAAGGGCAACACTGGCGGTAGCCTGAGATCTGTGTTGGTTGTAATGATACTGTCAACTGAGGCACGTTGCTAACACTGTAAGAAGTGAGAATTAGCTTAGCAAGTGACTGATCCAATGCAGAGAGTTTAATGATTGTATAAATATTTTATTGTGCTTACACTGTGTTTGAGAAGAACTCCTCTCTACCTCAAAACATCAGCAGTTATTCTTTACACGCTCACTGTCAACACATCTTCAGAAGACTCCAGGATTCTTAGAATGAAATTACTGTGTGTAGGGATATACGCTTTCATGAATTAGCACATAACAACACAATGACTGCCTACAAGTACAGATATGTTTTAGTGTGCCCAGATATGTTTTCTTTCACACTTCCCACTTCTCAGTGGAAAAACAAACCGACGGCACTGTACTGTATACAAAACAATATAGCTACAACTAACTACTTTTTATTGAGGCTGCTTACAGCAATTTAAAAGCCTAACTTCGAGCTACTCATCCCCTTCCCCTCTCAACAAGTGACAGCCAGGTTAGATTGCTATATAGAAGCTGATGAACATAACAGAGGCAGAAAGGATCCCAAGAGATTTCTCCTAACTTTGCGGGGTATAAATAGCTCCCTTCTATATCTCAGTGAAGGTAAGAGAGTGCACCACAGTAATCCGATGCATCTTGCAGGTCCCTGGCAATACAAAAACTGCACGCACTTTCTTTAAAGCATCTTCTAGCACAACAGAGAGTCCGTTGTCCAAGTGCCCAGATAAGCATGGCATATCCTCCCGAGAACCTCTCGCTCCATTGTCTCATCTCAGTGGGGCTTCTGTTGAGGCTCCCTGGGTATGGAAAAAAGGGTACGCTAACCCACAAAGGTGGCTAAACTACTTGCCTCCTCTTATGTAGGGAAAGGGAAGATAATGCAAGGAAGACTTCCAAGCAAGGATCTGGAATTCTCCCTCTTCCTCGCTATCCTTTAACATCATTCATCCTATTCCGTCATTCTCTGACCCCAATCTAGTTACGTCTTCCTGAGGTGTCCTCCCTGTTTGTGTTGGTTTTCTTGCTAGCCCCCTTAATCATAGAATCTCTCAAGTTGGAAGGGACCCATAAGCATCATCGAGTCCAAGTTCCAACTTAATGTAATGTTGGCCAACAGCTACTGCATTGTCAGATTTCTTCTGCCATAATATCCCTTGCAAGTTACCACTCCAGTTTTCCTCTCTTTACCTACAGAGTAGCTTACATTTACAACTTTGCTTTCTCCATAAACCCTTCTTTGCTTGTTTCTCTCTATGATGGAGTTTGCACTCTTCAAGGAATGAGTCCACCTGCTCTTCACTCTTTGACCCTGGTTGCTTGTTATCATATCCATTTACATAACATCAAGCTTTTACCTCCACCTCCCTCTATCCCCTGTTACTTCATGAGTTCCAGTCGTTCTTTAGGGAGATGGTGACGGGAGAACAATCCCCAGCTCCTCCTTCCGGTCACTTCATTCTAGTGTTCGTCACTACTGGGAGCATTACAGTTTACTTCCAATAAAACCCAGAGCATGCTGTACATACACCCCATATTGCTCATGTCTTCAAGCACCACTGGCACCAAGCACTATAATGGCATTTCCTAGGATCACACCTATAAAGCAACCTGGAATACTTCAGGATGAAAGGTGCTTTATTAAAAAACAGCGAACTAGCTCAGAAGAAGCACTGTGAGAAAACAATACCTACCAGTGCCTTAAAAGTACTGCTGACCCACTAGTCCACACAGGATTTCCAACTTAATGCAGCAAAACATTGGAGACAGCATCATGATGCAGGACAGAAAAAGGCCTAGCAGGCCAGGAAAGAATGTCAGCATGCAAGATAAGATGGAAACACAGCATTGCTTCCTGCAAGGTGGAACTCTGCTGCTATTGGCTCTACTGGGGCATGAACTTGCCTTAAGAAAGCCACCAAATATTAATCAAAAGTGGAAACCAGAACCTAACACAGCCGTGACATGCATGGGCGGGTGACTGAGAGCACATGCCACACAAAGCAGTGCCAGTAGAAGAGTGGAGACACTCAGCTCGCCTGGTCAGTTTGCTACTAAAGGAGAAGCTTCAATACAGAAGATCACAAATAATTTAGCAAAATGAGAACTCATCTGCTATCTAGTGAGTTGTGTACAAATACGTGTTTTCCCAATTCAAACACCGTTGTTGAAATGTTGTTCCAAAGGAGAATTTGCCAGAGGTGCACAATTACTCTCCCGTACTCCAAGCTGGAAGCACAGAATTAGGCAAATGCTTTCAGAGAAGCTTCTGTCAGCCTGCATTGAATACCTGTTGCCACCATCAGTCTAATTATTTGGCAGCTAAACTCTCTTTCTATCACTGTCTGGGACATACCACGAGGAAAATATATTCATACATCGCCACTTTCACAGAAGAGAATAAAGTATGGCAACAATGGCCACGATATACATTTTATCTTTAGGGAATGGAGTTTGGATGGGAAGGGGAAGATAATCCATCTGTCAGAAAGCAACGCAGAAATACTAACTACTGAGAAGACATTTTTACAGACAATTTCATAAATAAAGAAAACAGGCTGCTGGTCACCCTATACCCTGTAAAAATACTGGAAATGAAAACTGTCTGGAAAGAAGAAATAGAATGCTATACCCTGGTATGTGCACTAACTCATTAACTGCTCTGTGGCTCCAATCCAGCAAAACACTTAAGCACATGAATAGTCCCAACAACAAAGGCCTGAAAGCCTGACCATACATTAAAGTAAAATGCAATGTAGGCACAAGCTTCTCCCTTGCTTTCAGAGAAACCTACAAAACGCAGAGAACAAAATCAGTGCTGCCTCCCTTGGGTACAGCAGGCAAGGAGTGGGGCCACAGCAGCCCCATTCAAGGACAGCTTAGGAAAATGTATTTACAAAATGCGTATGTATTTGTATATACAACTGTTAAATACACATACATTGGTGGCATTACATATTGTTTTCTAAGCATTGTAAGAGTCCAGCATACATGCAATACGAAAGGGCCATTTAGCCACGAAAAAACTTCCAAAGTTTTTACTGGATTTGCTTTTACGGGAAGACACATCGCCATTCTGTGGAAACGGAATATGTTGCTTTGTTTTCCCTGAGTTTTCCTCAGAGAAGGAATCCGAATAAAACATCAGCCTAAGACATGCAGCAATCCTAGCTCACACAAATCAAATGTCAGCGTTCAAGTGAGTGCGATGATAACATTTGGTGGAGGCATGAGGGAGACAGATGAGTGATTCACAGTCTGGAAGGTGGCATTGCAGGGTCTAGGTCAGGGGAAAAGTGAGAGGTGCTGGGGAAAGATGGGTGTGGAATGGAGATGATGAATGTATTGCCATCTGATAAAAGTTACCTGCTATCAAGATTTGCTCAGACGGTGCCATTGAGGCATTCAAAAAACATTCTTCAGTAACCTCAGACAAGAAAGTAATTTATTATCTGAGCAAGAATATTACCAAGAGGACACTTTTAAAGCGCAGTTTTAATTTCTCCTCTTACTATCATTAGTATTTACATTCTCCAAAATAATCCTCTTGCTTCTCTGTTCAAATGCTACAACCAGCACCAAACACAGACACACTGCAGGCATGTAGGAAAACGCATTTTCCACACAGCAGCAAATTCGATCCCATTCCTGTCACAAACGGTTCATTTTTTTTCTGGGACACACAGCATCAGATTTCATGTGGAGGCACCTGAAATAGCAGTCCCATGCTATTAGCCATTTAAGACCAAGTGCTATCACCAACACAACGAGTCGAAGCCTCATCTGCAAGTTATGTACAAGATATATACTATATACTCCAGAATTGAATGAAATGTTTATGGGGTGGTAGTGGTGTGAAAGTGGAAGAACCTGCTTCTCTCAGAAGTCCCTATGCTCTGCTGGCACAGTCAGGGTGAGAAACATCCAGTGTGTACACAAACCACTCTGTTCATCTCCTGTCATTGATCCTTTTCTGTGCATTGAGGCTTATTTGGTATTGCTGAATAGTTTCTTCATCTCAAAACTAGAAGACTCTCTCCTGTGCCAAAGTGACTAGCTCAGCACCTGTTTATTGCTCTGCTCCAGTGCGTACCAACTTCTTACTACAATAACAATCATTCGTAGCATTTGGGATTAGTAGACTGTAATTGCCCTGCAAGCATATACTTCAGTACTGAACTGCCTTTAATCTACTTATCACCTACCAGTTTCTTTCTGGCACTTTTTACTCTCTTTCTCAAAAGTTCTGTGTAGGTCCTAGAGACACTTCTGTCGTACAGATTTGTGAAATGGTTTGCTAAGGTCTTCCACAGAAAGTGAAAAGTTTACTATGGCAGTAGTCATTCACAACTGTCTTTACCTGCAACGGTGTAACCCAAAGAAATAATACTACTAATTTGTATCACCTGATTCAATCTGTTGTTGGCAGATGTTCACAGTCTCGTGATGCTGGTTCAAATCCTACTGAAGCTGCCAGGAGTTTGCGGACTTCTGAACCAGTCTGATCAGACCTGCATCTCATCTCCACTTCAGAGAGAACACTACAGCTGTGACTGGACCAGTCTTTAGCTTCTACAGATTTCATGGTCTAACAAAGCTATATTATTTCTTCCTTGTCTCCATGTATACACCTAACTGGCATTCCATTTCTTAAGAAGAGCAGGGAGGTGAAAGGATAGGATGGATGAAGTTGAAGATACATTGGCAGAGCTGCACATGGAAATAAGCATGACATCTGCTAGCAGCATATCCGGTTTGCAGCCATCACTAGCTTTAATGACCTAAGAAAAGAAAGGTGAAGAAAATCCTTTGGAAGCTACGAGCTGTTTGCAAGAGGTTAACAAGACTTTGAGACAGTAAACAGAGTGCAGTCAATATTGCTGTGCAAGGGTGAACATGGAAAAAACAGAATTATTCTTGATATGCAGCTCTGTTTGATTTCTGTACTTGGACGAAAAGCATCAGATAAACACTGACTACAGATTTTAATTTGGGCAGCATTTATTGGTGGTCAAGGTAAGCAGGAAAAAAATGGCAATGTTTTTCCTGATACCAGGTCATATTGGAAAGCAAGGAAATCCTGTTTCTGCCTGTAAATAGACTGTGAAAGTCCAAGGAGAAAATAAATATGGAACAGGAAAAATGGGATGTCATTCAACACAGCCACACTTCTGACCACAATGTTGCTTTTCAGATAGCTCAACTTCGTACAGCTCAGCACAGAAATATCTCCATGAAATGAATCATCATAAACACTAAGAGAAAATGAGGCCTTTACAGGTGTTTTTAGAGGAAATGAACAAACAAAAACAACTCCATAAAATATTTAACCAAACAACACACAAATAAATCTTGAGTGCTTGGAGATATATTTACAGTCTGGGTTTGGGCACTTAGTAGCTAACAGCAAACAGTGAATTTGATGAATGCTCAGAAGTGGCACCGTTCACACTAGGTCTAGAAAGCCTCAGAGCCAGGTTAAAAAAACATATCCAGAGTCTGGACAACAGGAAAATTCCTTTAGCCACCTAATGTTCCTCTTGCATGAAACTAATGAAAACAACATAAAAAACACAAAGGGGCTTTCCTGCTCCCACCAAGGCTCTACTTCTAAAAGATACAACTGCTGAGAATTACCACCGGTGTTCTTTGATTTTATTCTAGCATGGAGCTGTTTCATGGAGCATTTCAGTGAGCTGCTGACAGGTAATCCTCCAGATTAATTCAGAGTTCATTTGGCGGATAAGTGGGAAGCTGCTCTGAGAGACAGCATGGGAATGACAGCTCACTACCTCTTTCTGTGAATTCTCCGAAGATTGAACAGCAGAAGGTATTTTCAGCTAATGCCAGCTGAAGACAAATGGTAGAAGCCAAGTGCTAAAAAGTCATGTTGAGATCTACACAGAAAGCCTTTTCAAAATAAATCTCCAGGTAAACATACTATTCAGGATTCAAGAGAGAGACACAGATTGGGCTAGGAAAGTATTGCTCACCAAATCCTGGTTTAAAACAGCTTATTACAGGCTTTTTTTTAATGATATGTTTTTCAGGCTCCAATTAGAGCAGAGTAATTAAATGTTAATTAAGGAAGCACTTAGGCCAAATGATAGCTTTTCCTGGGAAGCTTAGAGGGAGTTCTGCAAGCATTTTGTCTGGAGTGGCGAGGAGCAGAAACACAGCACTGGAGAAGAGCATGCAGACATACAGCTGTCCGTAGGGGCAGGGTAGACCAGTCTCACCTCAAGCACAGCCTGAACGCTGCCCTTCGGCAGAGCTGGCAGGACCCTTTTGTTTTGTTTGGCATTTTCCTGGAAAGCTTCCCCAACACTGAAATATTTCACCTGTGAAAGGAAACGGGCAATTCAGAAACACTACCTGGAATATGCTCCTTCACTCGGCACATCAGACTTGATGTTCGAGCTGTTTCTTGTCTGAAGTGCCCAGTCTCTGCTCTCGAGAAGGGGGCTTCATGGATGTTCCTGCTACAGCGCAACACAACAGCCGCCCGTGGAGGCAGACAAGGCTGCCTAACCACCGGTACCACACAGTGCCAAGGACAATACCTCTAGGTCTAAATGTTTCAGAATATTGATGTTTGTTTTTTTCTATGATTCTTTTTAAAGATATAATTATTATTATTCCAGGAAAAGCAGCTATTTCAGAGAATAAAATTCAGCTTAGTGGAAAAATACACTTCTTTCAAAAATAACGTTGACAACAATTGGTTGAGCTGTTCAGGTAGTTGCATTCCACCTCACTTTTCAGAACCTACACATTCCCAGTGCCAATCTGGCTGCCTTCCCAGGACAAGGGCACAGTGGAGAGTCATCAGGCATCCTGAATTTCAATAAGAAGTCAAGCTGCCTGGCACAATCAGAAATCGTTCAGCTTGTAACAGTGAGCCAACAGAGAACAAACAGAACAAAAAGTGTAGGGAGGAAAGGCGGGAGAGGACTGGATTTGCAAAATGCACTGTTATCCATCCGGCTCCCTGTGCTCCACTTTGATCTCTAAACACGTACATGTAATTCATCAATCACTGATGCTGAAGTGCACCAGGGATGAAAGAAGGGAATTTAATAACAGACCAAAAGAATGGGGCTCAGGGTATCTGCATTCTGTTCCTAGTAGGAGCACGCCTAAAAACAGATACTCAGTTTCACAAAAAAGATTTGGTGAACTCAACATAGTATCAATTAAACTGCACGCTCTGTCAAATGATTCTTTCACAGCTTTTGTGGAAAGCTCTTGGGATTTCTACAGCCTTCCTACATAACTCTAGGCAAACCATTTAACTTTTCTGCCTCCCATATCTATAACTTACAGCACATGGCAAAACAGCTTCTATTTTAGAGAGGATTGACTCATGATGTAGTTTTTGTAAACCCCTGAGACATCCTCTAGTGAATCAGTGATTAGAAAAGCAAATAACTAGGAGTTTGCTTCCGAAGCAGGCAGAAAGAGAAATGCATGGCGTAAGAATAATTCACATCGCTGCTTCCCCATCTTGGCATTTGTAGCATTCCAAACAAATGTCAGTTTACATAACCAACTCTCATCACACTAAATTCTGAAATGCCAACACCATTCATGAGAATTTCTGTCAAAAATTAATGTTTGAGTAAGGAGGTTTTTAGTTTTGGCCTGTCTAGTACTCTGCAGTTTGATATGGATTGAAGATAGCAGCTCTTATATTATCCTCAGCCCACGTTAACTGCAGGGAGAAAACCTACCAACTCTGGTAAATCACCAGTGTAACACAGCGCTTGCAGCACACCGTACTGGATACAATTGGCTTACACATAGTCAGCTATAAACACAGAGAAGAACATTTAAAAGAGGTGCTCCACATCAAATAGGGACAAGTGCTCTTGCTTTTCCTCAAAGGCGAATGCTTTATGTTGGAACAAGAGAAGAGAGATTATTTGCAGCTTCTCAGCACTGGTAAGCCAGGCAGACCCTTTTGAAAGCACTCGATCATACTGTGCATCATGCACAAAGAGCGGGTAAACTGATTCACCGCACAGGCTCAATGCTCTTATCCATGGTTAGCGCAGTTCAGAGAGCGACTCCAACAGCACACGACGCTTTCTCCCTGCTATACTTCACACCTCTGTTTCTGCAGTTCTGGACTCCTGGGAGAAGCAAAGGAGTCGAACCCTTGCAAGGGGATCATGCTAATCACTTTGGCACTATTGCAGGTTGGCTTTGCAATCTCAGCACGTGACTCGTTCCACTGAGAAAAACATTCGTTTTCAAAGGTGCTGCTGCAGCCTGACTGTACTATGATTATACTGAGGTGTACACAGGAGAGGAGTTAGCTAAATGGAAAGCAAACTATGAGTGAGAGGATACTGAAAAGAAATGGCATTAGTGCACCAGTGTATTAAGGAAACAGAGAAGTAGTATAGATTTTGCCTTGTGCTAACTGTTTCACACCCTTCTTTTCTTCTCCAACCTATTTCTCCTCCACCTCACTCCCGCTTGGTTGGCTGGCAGTCTCCCTCCCTCTCTTACTTTCTGTTTACCTGACATAACCTTGACTCACTCCCTTCTTACTTTGTGCCCCCTCTTAAAAATATCTCATGGTGCTACTACAGTGTTTCTGCCATGAAAACGTTCCCAGTGACTACGTGTTTTGTGCTGTCCTTTGCCCTGTGTTTGCCTTGTTTACTTAGGCTGTAAATCTTCTCAGTTTGTATGAGGTCTCGTACAATCTGGCCCCATTCTTGACTAGTGCTCAAGTATAAAATAATCAAAATACCATCAAGAACAGTAACAAACACAACAATTTTATGACCGGGATACTTCTAAGATATAAAGCTTAACAGAGCATGCAAGTATTCTTAGGCTTGAAAATATACACAGCTATTAAATAGAAGCATCTTCCTTCTTATTTCCATTAAGTCCTAAACTACTTCAGAATAGTTCAGAGCAATCTCAAACATAATTACATGGAACTGAATAATTAATAGAACTCATTAAATGCATGCCATATACAGGAGGGTAACAGTACATATGAACAGGTATTTGGCATTCATATCTTGAGTTCCTGATTGTTTATAGCCAGAACCACTTTGCGGTATCGGCCTCTGGAGATTTCCTGCTGGATCGCATCTCTTGAGATTTGTCATGAACAGTAGAAGAGAGGAACAGTGACTGCAACATGCTCTGGTCTGCAGCCGATTTCTCTGCATAGTGAAAAATACAAGACATGCACGGAGTGGCCCATAGTGACTACAGCAGGTATGAAAGATGCTGAGCATCTTTACACAGTATTCAGAGTGGGCCCTGAATTCATCACTGTATCCCTGATGGCATGAGAGACACATCATGACAAATACAACGCATGGTATACTTAAAACAGAGCGCATTTGTTGTGTGCATGTGTGAATGCAAGACTTTCTCCAGTACACTCTGGCTTAATATTCTCCCAGATCTTTCTCACTTGATGTTTCAGTTAACTGGATGCTAGAGGCCTTCAAAAACCATGTCAGTTCTTTTATTGAATATAATCCTGCTATATCCAGAGCAGATAGTATGAACAGAACATTGGTTCACTTCCAGTGCTATTGAATGATTGAGTGTGAAAGCCTCCTTTGCATATTTTCTCTCTTTCATTTTTTTAATGCACTACTTTCCAGTGTGTTTTCCCATTCGTGTGTGTAGCTTTCCCACCTTGTCAGCATTGCCAGTCAGTCAGTTGCTGAGCTACAGGCTGTTCGCTGCACTTTCTGTCACTCGGGTGCGGAGAGATTTTTGGTCTGACTTACAAACTCCCCGCTGCCCCCGGCAAGCTGGCTGGCTGCCACACTGCAGCGGCGTGTTTCAAATGGCTGCTCTTTCCAGGACACACTTCTTTGCATCTCCAGCTTCATCACTTCTTACACACTTCTTTTCCCCCTTTAGTTTCATCTTTCCCATACCAAAAGGCCTTGGCAATGGAGCCATGCAGAAACAACCACCACACCACGAAACTATTTCAGATTCTGACTCCTTGACAAATTATCTGCATGTCCTAGTTTATCACTTAGTCAACCCATGTTCAACTGTGCATCTACTTCCACCACTGTTCAAGCACTATATGCAAGTTACACATGTGACTTCTAGATTACTTACCAGTTCATGTTTTCTAGTACATCTAGGCTTTATTTTTTTCATTATTATGTTCTTCATTTTTTGTTTTTAAAATATTTATGTCTGTTCTGATCAGTACACTTAAACCTGGGACCTGTTACAGGACAACTTCTGCACAACGCTCTTAGAATGCAGTCCCAGATGTTGGCAAAATCTGGCACACTGCTATTGCTCCTGAGCGCTGGGAGACCTCTCCTTTGCATTTCAATGAACTCACCACTATTGCATCCTGCTAACCAGCTGGTTTACTAGTGCATTCAATCTCAGCTGAAGCAAAGCATCAGAGGGTATTGATTACTCCACAAACTTTGGTTTTCTTTCTGAATTAAACCTAATTCAAAGTTCCAGAAACTTTTGAATATTTTTCCTTCAGAAGGCAAGTGAGCTATAAAACTAGGTAGAATATGAACAGACTTCATCATATTTTGTTGCATACAAGTACAATACGGGTCTGAATTGATCCCTAGGAACTTAATGAGGGCCTCCAACCAACTCTACTTGGCTGTATTTAACTCTGCAACTCGAGATATACTGAAGCTCTATACTGATTTCATATCCTACATAATTTCCTCACACCCTGATTTCTATCTGGACTGCTCTGAGGAACAGGACTACAGCTGCTCTAACAGTGAATCTATCCTGCAGCTCAGACACAGTCACAAGAGCTTTAGACAACACTGTAATGTTTACACCTCAGTTTTCTTACATATGAAAGGACGACTGCAGTCTCAGGTTTCAGATACACAATCTTTTTGCAAGCCAAAAGTGACATGCCTTTGCCTCCAATTCTATGATGTCCTAAGCAGTCACCATTTAAGCTGACATTTATTGAAGGCCTCAATGTGAAAAGATGAGGGGAAAAAAAACCCAACAAAAAACTACCAACAATTTTGATAGTTGAACACCTGCTTTTGTGGTTTTATCTGGATAGTACTTAAAGGGCAAAGGATGGAGGCTATCTTTTCACAAGGAGCCACATGGAGAAGACAAAGGGCAATGGGTACAAAGCTTCACCCGGAGAGGTTTAATCTTGACATAAGAAAGAAATATTTTACAATGAGAACAATCGTTCACTGGAGCAACCTCCCCATGGTAGAGTCCCCACTGCTGGTGGTTTTCAAGATGCGACTAGACAGGGCACTTCATAATCTTATCTAGGCTCCCTTTCCCACAAAAGTTTGGACCAGATGATCTGTCAAGGTGCATTCCAGCCTGGGCTGTTCTATGATTCTATGAGACTATTTACTCTTATATCTAGTCCTAAACTTCCACATAATGTTGTTTTTATAATTATATAATTACTGCTTCCCCTTACAGCTGACCTTAAGTCAGATTTCACTTAAACTAGTTTTATACCAGTGCAACTTTACTAGTCCTAATAATGATAAATCACTGATATATGAGAGGAGGGAGATCAGACCTAACAGAGATTATTTTTTACTTATACTAGGTGTTTTCACCTGTTGCATTCTCCCTCCAGACAAATGACAAACTTCTTCCATTCCAGAAGAATGGAGAAAGCAAATGTGAGGTGCCTTTCACACAGGCCGCTGGAGCAAATAATAATCCCTGAAATTGAAGTACAGCAATTTTCATGGGTTATACACAGTTTTAAAAGGTTATATACTTCTAACAGGGCACAATGAGATTTAAAATGGTTTATTAAGCCTTTTTTCGTGAATACGTTCTGTATCATATATTTGGTGAAAGGTAATCAGTTGAACTATTTATTCAAAATGTATCATGGGAATGCATCAGTACAGGCTTGGGGTGGACCTGCTAGAGAGCAGCTCTGTGGAGAGGGACCTGGGTGTCCTGGTGGACAACAGGTTAACCATGAGCCAGCAGTGTGCCCTGGCTGCCAAGAAAGCCAATGGGATCCTGGGGTGCATCAAGAAGAGTGTGGCCAGCA